>TARA_R110001583_G_scaffold129304_1_pt1 | contig 57179 bp, 53 predicted proteins | sample TARA_R110001583 | Tara Oceans TARA_R110001583 (sample SAMEA4398432) | marine metagenome | biome: Polar Biome; feature: [MES] marine water layer (ENVO:01000295) within the mesopelagic zone...; material: water (ENVO:00002006), including particulate matter (ENVO:01000060) such... | reverse complement strand
TCGCGGGAGAATTTGTTTGCAAGTTTGAAGAATTTCATTGGTGTTCCCTCCAAGGATACAGGTCTATTTTTTCCACGTCTTAGCATTTGGAGCGTTGGCGTTTCCCGTGCCGTGTGCCGCTCTGTCTTGCTTTCGATGAGGCTATATGGCCTTTGAACTGGGGCAGGAGTTGGGCAGCATTGGTACGTTTTTGGCACTTTGAAATTCTTCAAGAATAATATTGTTAAGTATTTGAAAATGCGTAATAAAAAATTTTAACTATTTTGCAGAAAAATGCTTTTTTGGTGTTTTTAGAGTTAAAATTCAAATTTGATTGAGTCTGTTTGAGGTTAAATCACTGGCAGAAAGGCATGATTTTTGCCAAACTGGGATCAATCAACAGCACGCGCGTATAAAGACGTGCCAACCCCGAGCCGTAAAAGTTAGAGATATGTTCATGATCACCGCAGTCGCGCGCAGGCTTTGCGCCGTCGGGTCTCAGGCGGGTGCCGCCTTGGCGCTGACGTCTTTTATATGTGTTGGCGCTTGGGGGACACCTAGTTTGGCACAAGACGCCACCCCAGAGGCCGCGCCTAAGGCCTATGTCCCACCCCCGGCTTGGCCCGACGTCAAACCCAAGCGCATCGGCGTGCCAACGGGAGGCGCGGGCAATCTGATCACGGTGCAAATCCGCCCCGGCATGAAAACTGTCAAAGCCCCGCCCCAACCGACCGCGGTGCCAGAGGGCTTGCCGGACGCGTCGAGCGCCGATTTGATGGCGTGGTATTGGAACGCGGTGCCGCATGATCTGTTCGGCGCAGGCCCCGAACGGTTTAGCGCCGCCTTGGCGGCACTTGAGCTGTCCGAGGCGCGTGCGGTGCCCAAACCCAGCTTTCAACAGATCACCGATCTGGCCAATCGTTACGGGACCTCGTTGTTGATGCATTCCATCGGCACCAAGGTCAGCCCGGCTTTGGCGCTGGCGGTGATTTCAGTCGAATCTTCGGGCAAAGAGGACGCTGTGAGCGGGGCAGGGGCGCAGGGGCTGATGCAGCTCATCCCAGACACCGCCGCGCGGTTTGGTGTTGATCCGACCGACCCGGACCAAAACATCAAAGGCGGCATCGCCTATCTCGATTGGTTGATCAATGAGTTCAACGGCGATGTGGCGCTGGCGCTGGCAGGATACAATGCCGGTGAAAACGCGGTCAAATCCAACAATGGCCCCCCGCCCTATGCCGAGACCCGCGCCTATGTCCCCAAAGTGCTTGCCGCATGGCAGGTGGCCAAGGGCCTCTGCTTGACCCCGCCCGAACTGTACTCGGACGGCTGTGTGTTTGCCACCAACGCGGTGCGGGCACAAAATTAACGGATATGAAAAAGGGGCCGCGAAGGCCCCTTTTTATTGTCTCGCTGTCGCGCTCAGATCGACATTTTCTTAAAGATAAATTCCGGGATATGCCGGATGATCAACATGATGTAGCGCCAGAAGAACGGCGTGTAGATCACGTTCTTTTTTTTGGCGACGGCGGTCAAAATATCGCCTGCTACGGCATCGGGCGAGGCGACCAAAAACATCCCTTCGATCCCCCAAGTCATCGCCGTATCGACAAACCCCGGTTTCACCGTGACCACATGGCCGCCTGCACGCGTCAACCGATTGCGCAAGCCGGACAGGTAGGTGGCAAAGCCCGCTTTTGCCGAGCCGTAGACGTAATTTCCGATCCGGCCCCGGTCGCCCGCCACCGATCCGACACCCACAACCGTGCCTTGGCCACGCGCCTCAATGTGAGGCGCGAGCATGTGCAGGAAAGTGGCCGGGCCGGTGTGGCTGTCGGTGACAACGCCTGCGATCAGGGCGGGCGTGGCGTCGATGTCGGATTGCTCGGGCATGGAGCCGACGAACACCGCGCAGTTGATCACGCCCTCTTCCGTTGTCGCGCGCTCAATAATTTCCGCAAACGTGTCGGTGTTGCGGGCGTCAAAAGGCCATGCTTCGGCCGTTGGAGCGCCGCGCGCCAGACAATCGGCCGCCGTGGCCGCCAAATCGTCCATGTCGCGGCCACATAAAAACAAGGTCGCGCCCTCTTTCGCCAAGCGCCGCGCCATCGCCCGCGCCATCGACGAGGTTGCCCCCAAAATGATCCAGCTTTGTTGCATCATGCCGCTCCTGTGCCATCGCGCAGGCCCAACCGGCGCACGAGGTCTGTCTCAAAGGTCCGCTCCGGGTCGGCTTTCGCCACCGCTTTGGCCCATGTGTCTTGGTCCGGGTACATGCCCGCGATCTGCGCCGCACTGGCCACGCTGTCCTTGGCGAAATAAATCCGCCCACCCGCGTCATGTGCCATGTCTGTGAGTTCGGAAATCACCTCTTCCGCGCCGTCTCGATTGGGGAAATCCACGGCCAAAGTGTAGCCCTCCATCGGGAAGGACATGTAGCCGCCGCGTCCCGTACCCATCTTTTTGAGCACCGCCAAAGGCGAGGCCAGACCGGAGGTGCCGATCCGCGTCAACATCATGCGCAGCACCTCGACCTGATCCATCGGCACAACGCATTGGAATTGGTGAAAGCCGCGTTTGCCGTAAAGCCGGTTCCAATTGTGGATCGCATCCAGCGGGAAAAACGGTTCCGTGATGGGTTTGACCGAGGTGCGGCCTTTGGCCGGAACCCGGCGGAAATACACCTCGTTGAACACCCGCACCACAGGGGCCGAGAGCGCCCAGCTTGGGGCATTGAACGGCACCGATTTCACCGCATCGCGGCTTTTGTTGATGCCGGAGGTGATTTCTCCCTCCTCCAAAATCCCACGACCCAGCCGTGCGCCCGTCGCGGTCGCATCCACCCAGCCCACGGTGTAATCGGTCCGGCTCTCATCAAAGGCGACAAGGAAGGCATCCAGCCCGTCAATGCGCCGCTCGGTCAGAACCATCATGTCGCCTTTGCAGGGCATGAGTTGGAGTTTCGCGCTGGCAATCACCCCGGTTTGACCCAGTCCACCAACGGTGGCTTGCCACAGATCAGGGGCGGACTTCGGTGTTATTTTACGAGTTTTCGCGCCTTGGATCAGGGTGATCGCGGTCACATGCTGACCAAAGGAGCCCATCACATGATGATTTTTGCCATGCACATCATTGGCGATACAGCCGCCAACCGTGGCAAATCCCGTGCCCGGCATCACCGGCGGGATCCAGCCCTTGTTGGCAAACGCGCGGCCCAGATCGCCGATCGGCATCCCGGCTTCGACCTCGACACCTCCGGTGGCCGGATCAAAGGCGATCACCCGATCCAGCCGGGTCATATCATAGGCGCGACCCTCGTCGTTGAGCGCGACATCGCCATAAGAGCGGCGCATGCCAAAAGCCGGCGCGCGGGTTTCAGCCAGATCACGAGACAGGGTCGAGCGACGTTCGGGACGGGCCACCAAACCAGAGGCCACGCGGGCGCGCCCCCAGCCGGTGTAGGTGAGTTTATTCCAGGCCATATTGGACCTTCTTTGACAGACGTTCAGCGAAAGGGAAAACCACGAGGCCGATGAGAATGGCGAACCAAAGCGTGGTCAGGCGGATGAGGACAGTGGCGGGCACGGACATGGCCAAGGGCACGCCTTCGAGGGACAAAAGCGCGATCATCGCGGCCTCAGCGCCGCCAAGTCCGCCGGGCGCGCCAGTCAGCCCGCCCGCCAATGTGGCAAACAAAAAGATCGCGATGGCACTGGCGGCGTGAACTTCGGCGCTCATCCAATGTAGCAGGAGATAAAAGGCCAATCCTTCGGCCAACCAGCCGCAAAAGGCCAAGGCCGAGCCTGCAAACAAGGTGCCACCTTTGGAAAACGGCTCAAGCGAGCGCGCGGCGCGGCGGATGCGCGCAAACAGACGTGGGGCTTTGCCCGTACTGCGATGCCCAAACTGGGCGAGGCTGGCCAAAAGCCGGGGGCGGGTGGCGATAAAGGCGGCCAAAAGTGCTGCGATCACAACGGGCACTGCGCCCGAAATCTGCGACCCAGAGGCCATAAGCGCCGCCCCCATCAACACAGCCATTGCCGCCAAATCAGAGGCGCGATCGACCAAGACAAGCGGGGCGGTGCGTTCAAACGCCCAACCGGTTTCGCGTTTGATCCAGCGCATCCGCACCAATTCTCCGACGCGTCCCGGTGTGACCGTCATGGCAAATCCGCCCAGAAAATGGCGCAGGTTGGTGGTCAAGCAAAGCGGCAATCCGAGGTGGCGGGCAAACAGGTGCCAACGCAGCCCGCGAAACAGGTAATTCACCAGCGAGAGCGCCAAAAGTGCTGCGCCTTGCGGGATCGAGAGCTTGGTGATTTGGGCGCGGACCTCGTCCCATCCGGTCGCGGTCACCGCACCGATCAGCCCGACCGCAAGCAAGACCAAAAGCCCAAGCATAATGGCACCGTCGCGCAGCCTTGGAGACAGGCGCGGGGCCTTTTGGGGGGCGGATATGGGACGCTGCTCGGCGGACATGGACATTTTTGGCTCTGTGTGTGGCCTGATTTCCCCAAGTTTTAGCGACAAATTGGGGCAAGAATATGATGCTGTTTCTAATTTTAGAACAATAGGGGTAAAGAAAATGCGCGGCCACCCGTTTGGGCCGCCGCGCGTTGTTTTGAATTTAAATGTTCGCAGATGCCTTAGTCGACAATCGTCGCCTCGGTCGCGGCGCGCAGCTCGGCCTCGGTCACACCGTCTGCGCATTCGACGATTTTCAAACCGCCCTCAACCACGTCCAGAACGCCCAAGTTGGTGATCACCCGATCGACCACGCCAAGACCGGTCAGCGGCAAGGTGCATTCCTTCAGCAATTTGCTCTCACCGTGTTTGTTGGTGTGGTCCATCACCACCACAACCCGGCCCACGCCCGCGACCAAATCCATCGCGCCGCCCATGCCTTTGACCAGCTTGCCGGGGATCATCCAGTTCGCCAAATCGCCCTTTTCATCGACCTCCATCGCGCCCAAAATCGCCATTGCAATCTTGCCGCCGCGGATCATGCCAAAGCTGAACGAGCTGTCAAAATAAGCGGTGTTGGGCAGCTCGGTGATGGTCTGTTTGCCCGCATTGATCAGGTCTGCGTCTTCGTCGCCTGCGTAGGGGAACGGGCCCATGCCCAACATGCCGTTTTCGGACTGCAACGTCACCTCAACCCCTTCGGGGATGAAATTGGGGACCAAGGTCGGGATGCCGATGCCGAGGTTCACATAGGTGCCGTCTTCGAGTTCCAATGCGGCGCGTGCCGCCATTTGATTGCGATCCCACATGGCTTATGCCTCCGCTTTCTGGCGCACGGTGCGCTGTTCGATCCGCTTTTCATGCGTGCCTTGAATCAGGCGATGGACATAGACGCCGGGCATGTGGATGCAATCGGGGTCGAGGCTGCCGACGGGCACAATTTCCTCAACTTCCATGATGCAGACCTTGCCGCACATCGCGGCGGGTGGGTTGAAATTGCGGGCGGTTTTGCGGAAAATCGCATTGCCGGTTGCGTCGGCTTTCCATGCTTTCACGATGGAAATATCGGCGAAAATACCCTCTTCGAGAATGTAAGTCTCGCCGCGGAAATCCTTGTGCTCTTTGCCCTCGGCGATCACGGTGCCGACGCCGGTTTTTGTGTAAAACCCCGGAATGCCTGCGCCACCGGCGCGCATCCGTTCGGCCAAAGTGCCCTGCGGGTTGAACTCAAGCTCCAACTCGCCCGACAGGTATTGCCGCATGAATTCGGCGTTTTCACCCACGTAAGACGACATCATTTTCTTGATCTGGCGCGTCTCCAACAGCTTGCCAAGGCCAAAGCCATCGACACCTGCGTTGTTGGAGGCAATCGTCAGATCCTTAACGCCGCTTTCCACCAGCGCGTCGATCAACAACTCAGGTATCCCGCACAGCCCAAACCCCCCGGCTGCGATCAACATTCCGTCCTTTAAAAGCCCATCTAAGGCCTCTGTGGCGGAGCCGTATACTTTCTTCATCACTCTCTCCCGTTTCCTTTGGCGCAATTGGAATGAATCCGGTGCGGCCTGTCAATGGAGGATGCCGCACTGCAACAAGATGGTGCAGCAAAAAGGCCCCGATGAGGGGCCCTTTGGTGGATGTGACTTGGCTCTGAGTGCGAAAATCGTCTGATTTACTCGTCAGCAGGCTTCGGAGTCACCGCTTTTTTGGCCGCTGGTTTCTTGGTTGCGGGCTTTTTCGCGGCGGGTTTTTTCGCCGCCGGTTTTTTCGCAGGTGCCTTTTTCGCCGGGGCTTTCTTTTTGCCGCCCTTGGCCGCTTTTTCCGCGATCAATGCCACGGCTTGCTCCATGCTCAGGTCTTCAGGCGTGACGTCTTTCGGCAAGGTCGCGTTGATCTTTTCCCATTTCACATAGGGACCATAGCGACCTTCCATAATGCTGATCGCGCCGCCGCTATCGGGATGGTCACCTAATTCTTTCAATGGCTTGGCCGCCGCAGAGCGACCGCGCCCCGGATTGTTGCGCTTGTCGGTGATCAATTCAACCGCGCGGTTCATGCCGCATTCAAACACATCGTTCGGGTCTTTGAGATTGGCGTAAACCGGTTTTTCGTCGCCCGGCAGTTTGTGCATCAAATAGGGACCAAAGCGTCCGAAATTGGTGGAAATCACGCCGCCTTCCGGGTGTTCGCCGATCCGGCGCGGCAGACTCAAAAGTGTGAGCGCCTTTTCAAGGTCCATCGCATCCGGTTCCCACCCCTTCGGCAAAGAGGCGCGTTTGGGCTTTTTATTTTCTTCCGAAACTTCGCCGCGCTGCACGTAGGGGCCATAGCGACCCGAGCGCAGGGAGATTTCGTTGCCGTCCTCATCCTCGCCCAAAATCCGGTCGCCGGCTTCGGCGGCATCGCCACTGATCGGGCGGGTGTAGCGGCATTCTGGGTAGTTCGAACAGCCGACAAAGCCGCCCGAGCGCGAGGTTTTCAGGTGCAGGTTGCCTTGGCCACAGAGCGGACAGACGCGCGGGTCGCTGCCGTCTTCGCGCGGTGGGTAAAGCTGTGGGGCGAGGGCGGCGTCCAATTTGTCAAGCACTTCGGAAATCCGCAACTCGGAGGTCTCGCCAATGGCCGCCGAGAAATCGCGCCAGAATTTCGCCAAGACCTCTTTGTAATCGAGATCGCCGGCGGAGATTTCGTCGAGCTCCTCTTCCAAATTGGCGGTGAATTCATAGCCGACATATTTGCGGAAGAAATTCATCAAAAAGATCGTGACGATCCGGCCTTTGTCTTCGGGGATCAGGCGGTTTTGCTCTTTGCGGACATATTCGCGATCCACAATCGTGGTCAGCACGGAGGCATAGGTCGAGGGGCGACCGATGCCCAGCTCTTCCATCCGTTTGACCAAGGTCGCTTCGGTGTAGCGCGGCGGCGGGTTGGTATGGTGTTGCAGACCCAAAATGGCGTCATCACCAGCCAAAATCGCCTCTTTTTCAGCGGCTTGCGCTTTGAGCCCACCTGCGACACGTTTCAACGGCTCGCCGTTCATAATTTGCGGCAGGCGACCTTCGTCATCCTCGTCCACGTCATCACGGCCTTCGGTATAAACCGCCATAAACCCATCAAACACAACGACTTGCCCAGTGGCGCGCAGCACGACCTCGTGGTCATCAGAGGTGATGTCCACAGTGGTTCGTTCAAGGCGCGCCGCCTCCATTTGTGAGGCAATGGTGCGTTTCCAGATCAGGTCGTAGAGTTTGCGTTGATCCGCATCCGTCAGCTTTGCTTCATCGGGGGAGACAAACATGTCGGTCGGGCGAATACATTCGTGGGCCTCTTGGGCGTTTTTGGCTTTGTTTTTATAAATCCGTGGGTTGGCGGGCACATAGCGGTCGCCATAGCGGGCTTTGATCGCGTCGCGGGCCTGTGTCACCGCTTCGGGTGCCATGTCGATCCCGTCGGTTCGCATATAGGTGATGAGGCCCGCCTCGTAGAGGCGTTGCGCGGCGTTCATCGCTTGGCGTGCGCCCATGCCGAATTTGCGCGAGGCTTCCTGTTGCAGGGTTGAGGTCATGAACGGGGCAGAGGGGTTGCGCGCGCCGGGTTTGGCCTCGACTGAGGCGACTTTGAGCGCGCGCGAGCTGACCGCTTGCACGGCCATTTCGGCGGTGAGGCGGTCTTTGAGGTCGAATTTGTCGAGTTTCTTACCCGAAAGCTGGGTCAGGCGCGCTTCAAAAGATTGCCCGCGTGGGGTCTCCAAAAGGGCTTTGACGGTCCAGTATTCTTGCGGATTGAAAGCTTCAATCTCGGTTTCGCGTTCGACGATCAGGCGTAAACAGACCGATTGCACCCGTCCGGCCGAGCGCGCGCCGGGCAATTTACGCCAGAGCACCGGGGACAGGTTAAAGCCGACAAGGTAATCCAACGCGCGGCGGGCCAAATAGGCATCGACCAGCGGCACATCGACTTGGCGCGGGTGTTTCATCGCTTCCAAAATCGCGGTTTTGGTGATGGCGTTGAAGGTCACGCGCGACACGGCGGTGGATTTTTTGATCGCTTTGCGTTTGGTCAGCGCCTCTTGCAGGTGCCACGAAATCGCTTCGCCTTCGCGATCAGGGTCAGTTGCGAGGATCAGTTCGTCGTCGTCTTTGAGCGCATCGGCGATGGCTTTGACGTGTTTGCGACTGTCCGCGCCGATCTCCCAGGTCATGTCGAACTCGTTGTCGGTGTCGACAGATCCGTCTTTGGCGGGGAGGTCGCGGACGTGGCCATAAGAGGCGAGGACGGTGTAATTGCTGCCGAGATATTTGTTGATTGTTTTCGCCTTGGCCGGGGATTCAACAACAACAACTGGCATGGACTGTCCTTCGGGTTATGATTTCTTGGCCTTATGGCGGCGGAAAATGGGGTCTGCAACGACTGATTGTCAATGTGGCATCTACGGTTTTTTTGCGCCAAAGCAAGCCTGTTCTGCCCATCATGCGGCATGATGTCCGCGCGATACCTAAAGGTATCGGGCCAAAAAAACGTGGATCGGCGGCTTTGGGAATTTTTGTGACAAGGCGTGTGACAGGGGAAATGGCTGGCGGGGCGGGCGTCATCCAAGCGCCAAAAGCCCGCCGGGTTTGCGGAAGATGCGGCCATCGAGTTCGAGAGTGAGAATCTCAGAGCTGAGTTGGTCCGCCGGGATTCCGATGTCGCGGATCAGGTCGTCCTCGGGCAGGGGCGCACCGGAAAGACGGGCGAGGATTTCGGCATGCAGCATGGCGTGGTCTTTGAACCCGCGCGAGTCTGAACCGGGCGCGGGCCGGGGCGTGACGGGAATGGCGGTCGCGGGCGTGTGTTGCACGGTTTGAGCCAAAGGCGATGCGGCGGCCAGCGTGTCGATCACATCGCGCGCCCCGCGCACCAAAGTGGCGCCATCGCGGATCAACATGTTGCAGCCAGATGTGCGGGCATCAAACGGATGCCCCGGCACGGCCATGACCTCGCGCCCCTGATCCAAGGCATTGCCCGCCGTGAGCAGTGAGCCCGAGCGCGCCGCCGCCTCGATCACCACGGTGGCGTGGGACAGGCCGGAGACGATGCGATTGCGCATTGGGAAATGCCGGGCGAAGGGTTTCATGCCAAAGGGCTGTTCCGAGATCAAAAGTCCGGTCGCGGCGATTTTATGGTAAAGATCGGTGTTCTCGGTGGGGTAGATCACATCCAAGCCGCCTGCCAAAACCGCGATGGTGCCGCTCTCAAGCGCTGCTTCGTGCGCCGCGGCGTCAATGCCGCGGGCCAGACCGGAGGTGATGGCAAAGCCTTCCTCACCCAATTCACGCGCCAGAGTGCGGGCGAACCGCACGCCCAATGATGAGGCATTGCGTGCGCCGACCAGTGCCAAAGAGGGGCGTTCAAAAAGCGATATGTCGCCTTTGACCCAAAGCGCGGGCGGGGCGTCGTCAATCAGAGCAAGAAGGGCGGGATAGTCGGGATCGGCGCGGGTAATCAAACGCGCGCCATGTTTACGGCCAGCTTTTAATTCGGCCTCAACAACACCGCGCGGACAGGTTTGATAGTCGGAGACACCAGCATGTTTGGCAATTTCGGGGAGCGCCTCAAGGGCGGTGGCCGCATCGCCGTGTTCCTCAAGCATCCGATAAAAGGTGCTGATGCCAACGCGGCGGGAGCGCAAGAGGCGGAGCCAATCGACCCGATCTTCCACGGTGTGGGGTGGGGTGAGGGGGTGGTGGGAAGGGATGAACTCCAAGATCAACTCTCTCCGTCTCTTGCCCTTTCACATTGCCGCAAATTGGTTAATGAGGCGTTACCAAAACCCAAAAAGATTGCATTTGAGCGGAATGATTTTGAATTTTTTTACCATACCGTCCGCCTTGCGCGCCTAACCCACGCAAAAGGGCGACCTCTTCGGCCGCCTTGTTCATAATGGTTAACGCGTCACGCCTTTCACCTGAGGCATGGGAAAGGCGTGACGCTGCCAGACGCATCCATGGTGTGGGCGTTCCGCCATAAACCCGTGAAACAGGTTTATGGCGGAACGCTTTAACGTGATCCGGTCCGATCCGCGTGGAAGATCAGGCAGAGCCGCCAACGGTCAGTCCGCCGATCAAAAGCGTCGGTTGCCCCACGCCCACCGGCACCCATTGCCCTGATTTGCCGCAATTGCCGATACCCGGATCGAGCGCCATGTCATTGCCAATGGCGCGGATGTTGCGCATCGCAGTGGCACCATCGCCAATCAACGTCGCGCCCTTCACCGGCGCGCCAACGCGGCCATTTTCGACCCGATACGCCTCGGTGCAGTTAAACACAAATTTGCCATTGGTGATGTCGACCTGACCGCCAGAAAAGCCCACGGCATAAATCCCGTCTTTGATCTCGGAGACGATCTCTTCGGGGGCGGCGTCCCCGCCAAGCATATAGGTGTTGGTCATCCGGGGCATTGGCGCATGGGCGTAGCTTTCGCGGCGACCATTGCCGGTGGGGGCGACATTCATCAGACGGGCGTTTTGGCGATCTTGCATGTAGCCGACGAGGATGCCGTCTTCGATCAGCGTGGTTTTTCCCGACGGCGTGCCTTCGTCATCGACCGAAATCGACCCGCGCCGATCCGGGATCGTGCCATCGTCCAAGACGGTGACGCCTTTGGCCGCGACCTGTTGCCCCATCAGGCCCGCAAAGGCGGAGGTGCCTTTGCGATTGAAATCGCCCTCAAGCCCGTGGCCGACCGCTTCGTGCAACAACACGCCCGGCCAGCCATTGCCAAGGGCAACGTCCATGACGCCCGCAGGGGCAGGAACGGCCTCAAGGTTGACGGAGGCGATGCGCAGGGCCTCGCGGGCGACGGATTGCCAATGCTCGGGCTGCAAAAGGCCGTCAAATCCATAGCGCCCTCCGCCGCCCGACGCGCCGCTTTCGCGTCGTCCAGCCTGATCGACGATGACCGAAATGTTGAGCCGCGCCATCGGGCGGATGTCGGAGACAAGCGTGCCTTCGGGGCGCAGGATGAACACCTCTTGATGCGAGGCGGCCAGCGTGGCGGAGACTTGGACCACGCGCGGGTCGAGATCGCGCAGATAGGCGTCAATTTCGCCCAATGTGTCGATCTTGACCTCAAAGGCTGCACCATCGAGCGGGTTCTCATCGGTGTAGAGTTTGACATTCGTGGCGCGCGGGCCCTCGGCCAAGGTGCCGCCGCCATCGCCCACCGCAAGGCGGGCGGTTTCAGCGGCGCGTTTGATCGCGGCTTCGCTGATGGTGGTGGAATGGGCATAGCCTGCGGTTTCGCCGCGCACGGCACGTAGACCGAATCCTTCGGAGGCATCATAGGAGGCGGTGCGAATCCGTCCGTCATCTAAAACGATGCCTTCGGATGTGCGTCGTTCAAAGAACAGCTCGCCATCATCGGCCCCATCCACGGCGTCACGCAGAATCGACAGCGACGTGTCGAGGTCGAGTGTGTTTGTAAATGGGTCAAAACGTCTCGATGGCATTGATTTTTCTCCCTTGGGACTTGATCTAGATCAAAAAAACCGCTCAAAGCGGCGGGGAATTCTTGTCCCGTCGCGTCTAATATGGTTTTTGATGGGAAAGACTCAAACGAAAACGCACCCGCATGAACGGGGCGGCATCGACAGGCCCCTGCCTTCGACTGCAATTATGGGAAGAGAGAATGCGCACAAAACCCCTTTTGTCCGGCTTGGCGGCCGTTTTTTTCGCAACCCTTGGCGCGACACAAGCCTTTGCCCAAGACACGGGTGAGCTTTTGGGCGCGCCTGTTTCCGGGAAAATGGGCTTTCAGCCCGCCGCGACCGAGCTGGCGCGCGATATTCACGGTTTGGATCATATGCTGAACTGGATTATCGGTGCGATTGTCCTTTTCGTCGCACTTTTGATCCTCTGGGTGATCGTGCGCTACAATGCACGCGCTAACAAAACGCCTGCGACCTTCACCCACCACACTCAGATCGAGGTGGCTTGGACGATTGTGCCGATTTTGATCCTTGTGGTGATCGGGGCCTTCTCGCTTCCGGTTTTGTTCAAGCAACAGGAAATTCCCGACGGCGATATTTACATCAAAGTCACCGGCCACCAGTGGTACTGGGGCTATGAATATGTGGACGAAGGATTTGAATTCGACAGCTACATGATCGGTCAACCGGCCACTGGCGGCGAATATATGCGCACACCTGAGGTTGAGCAGATGCTGGTGGATGCGGGCTACACCCCCGATGAGTTCCTGTTGGCGACGGACACAGCCGTGGTCGTGCCGGTTGGCAAAACCATCGTCATGGGCGTGACCGGCGCCGACGTGATCCACAGCTGGACCATCCCCGCCTTTGGCGTGAAGCAGGATGCTGTTCCGGGCCGTGTGGCTGAACTTTGGTTCAAAGCCGAGAAAACCGGCACCTTCTTTGGTCAGTGTTCCGAGCTGTGCGGCAAAGACCACGCGTTTATGCCGATCACGGTGAAGGTTGTGTCTGAGGAAGACTACGCCACATGGTTGGCGGGCGCGAAAGAAGAATACGCCGCGCTTGAAACCGCTCCGAGCGCCGTCAAATTGGCCTTGGCCGAGTAAGCGTCTTTCATGATTTCAGGTGAGGGCGGGTCAACCGCCCCATCTGGCCATTAAGCCCCACGCACGAAGACCCCACGACCCCCAAGTCCAAGTTTAAGGCACCCTATCCACACAGACATAGACCCCAAAGGGGCAGGTTTGAGAGGATAGGGCCAAAGGAATAGGTAGACGCGATGACTGACGCGACGATCAATATGGACGACAGCCGCGAGGCCGGGTTTGGCGATTACTTCGCCTTGCTCAAACCGCGTGTGATGTCTCTCGTCGTGTTCACCGCCTTCGCGGGCATGATCGTCGCGCCCGGTGGTATTCACCCGTTTATCGGCTTTTTCGCCATTCTGTGCATCGCCATTGGCGGCGGCGCCTCCGGTGCGCTGAACATGTGGTATGACGCCGATATTGATCAGGTGATGAAACGCACGAAATCGCGTCCTATCCCGTCGGGCAAAGTCGCGCCCGAAGAGGCGCTGGCGATTGGCCTCACCCTGTCGGCCTTCTCGGTTGTCATGCTGGGCCTTGCGACCAATTGGGTCGCGGCCGGGCTTTTGGCCTTTACGATTTTCTTTTACGCCGTGGTCTATACCATGTGGCTCAAACGCTCGACGCCACAGAACATCGTGATCGGCGGGGCCGCTGGTGCCTTTCCTCCGATGATCGGTTGGGCGGCTGTGACGGGGGACATCACCCTGCCGTCGGTGTTGATGTTCATGCTGGTGTTCATGTGGACGCCGCCGCATTTCTGGGCTTTGGCGTTGTTTATGAACGCGGATTACGACAAGGCGAAAGTGCCGATGTTGACCGTGACCCATGGCAAGCGCGTCACCCGCAATCATATCCTGGCCTACACCGTGCTTTTGGCGCTGACCGCGGGTGCGATGTTCCTGACGCCTTTGGCCGGCTGGGCCTATCTGGTGGCTTTTGTCGTGCTCAATGGCTTGTTCCTGAAAGGTGCGGTTGTGATTTGGCGCCGCAATGAGGACCAAGCCGAGGCCGACAATTACAAGGCAGAGCGGGCGTTTTTCAAACTGTCGCTGGCCTACACTTTCCTGCATTTCACCGCACTGATGGTGGACAAAGGGCTTATGGCCGCGGGCCTTGGAGGGCCGTTCTAAGATGGCAATCACCAAACTTCACGAAATTCATACCCGCCGCCGGTCCCGCAATGTAGGGCTTGGGCTGGCCTTGGGCGCGTTTGTGATTTTGATGCTGGGGCTCACCGTGGCGAAAGTCACCGTGATTGATCCGGCGATCATGCAACGGGAGATGGCGAAGTAATGGCGCTTCAGGGACCGCAAAAAACAGTTCTGCAACTCGTGGGGGTCGTTGGCCTCATGGGCGGGCTGGCTTGGGCGTCCGTGCCATTTTATAGCTGGTTTTGTGCGGTGACCGGCTTTGGTGGCACCACGGCTGAGGCCTCGACCGGGTCCGATGTGATTCTGGACAAGACGATCAAAATCCGGTTTGACGCCAACACCGACCCGGATATGCCATGGGAATTCAAACCCGTTGAGCGCACGATGGAGTTGCGGATTGGTGAAACCGGGCTGGCCTTTTACGAGGCGTACAATCCAACCAACCGCACCATCGGCGGCACCGCGTCCTACAACGTGGCGCCGTTTGAAGCAGGCGGGTTTTTTACCAAAATCGACTGTTTCTGTTTCACAGAACAGGTGCTCAAACCGGGCGAGCGTGTGCTCATGCCCGTGACCTTTTATGTCGATCCCGAAATCACCACAGACCGGGATGCGCGGTTCGTCCATCGCATCACCCTGTCTTATACCTTTCACGAAACCGACCTGCCCGACGACTACGCCGCTCTTGAGAGCGACGAAGCCCCGGTTTCAGGTCTGAACTAAGCTCGCATACGGGCAACCACCTCAAGGGAGAGGGACGCACATTATGGCGCATGAAAAGAACCACGATTACCACATCCTGCCGCCGTCGCCGTGGCCGCTCATGGGCGCTGTCGCAGCTTTCATCATGCTGTTTGGCGCCGTTCAGTGGATGGCCAATGACAACCCGTACATTTTCCTGATCGGCTTTATTGGCGTGCTTTACGTGATGTGGAGCTGGTGGTCGAACACGATCAAAGAAAACCAAGCGGGCGATCACACGCCGGTGGTCCGCATCGGCCTGCGTTATGGCTTCATCATGTTCATCATGTCCGAAGTGATGTTCTTTGCCGCATGGTTCTGGGCGTTTTTCAAACACACGCTCTATCCGATGTCCGAATATCCGGGCGCGACCTATGTGCCGCCAGAAATCATCCCGATCGACGCGTTTCACCTGCCGCTGATCAACACGCTGATCCTGCTGTGCTCTGGTGCCGCTGTGACCTGGGCGCACCATGCCTTGGTGCATGGCAATATCCGCAAAGACATTATCGCTGGTCTGGCCATCGGTGTCGGTCTTGGCGGTCTGTTCACCGTGTTCCAAGCCTATGAGTATTATGAGCTTTTCGTCCATGAAGGCTACACGTTTGGCGGCGACTTCTTCTTTGGCTCCTTCTTCATGGCGACCGGGTTCCACGGCTTCCACGTCATCATCGGTACGATTTTTCTGACCATCTGTCTGGTGCGGTCGATGAAGGGGCATTTCACCCCTGACGATCACATCGGCTTTGAGGCGGCGGCGTGGTACTGGCACTTTGTGGACGTTGTTTGGCTGTTCCTCTTTGTGGCGGTGTACATCTGGGGCCAATAAGTTTGGCACAGATCGGATGAGTATTTTGCTCACGATCAAGACTTGATAAAAGGGCGCGATATTCGCGCCCTTTTGCTTTGGGCCAGTTTTGGAGACGATTTGGAGACGACATGCTCAAACGAATGATCTTTCCCACCCTGATCGGTGTGATCGGCTGTGGCATCCTGATCTGGCTCGGGACATGGCAATTGGCGCGGATGGACTGGAAGGCGGGTATTTTGGCCGAGATCACCGCCGAAATTACCGCCGATCCCGTGCGGGTGCCCGCCGTGGTGGACCCGTCGATGAAATACCTTCCGGTTTTGGGCGAAGGGGTGATCGGGGATGAGGAACTGCATGTTCTCGTGTCGCGCAAACAGATTGGTGCGGGCTATTTGATCATCGCGCCACTGACGCTGACGGACGGGCGGCGGGTGTTGTTGGATCGTGGCTTTGTGGATGAGATGGCCAAGGATGCGCCGCGCCCAAAAGGGGCTGTGTCTGTGGTCGGCAACCTGCACTGGCCCGATGATATGAACAGTTCGACCCCCGCACCGGATCTGGGCCGCAACATCTGGTTTGGCCGCGATATTCCCGCCATGGCGGCGGCTTTGGGCACCGAGCCGATCCTGATTGTCGCGCGCGACAGCACGGGGGAGGGGATCGAACCGATCCCAGTTGGGATCGAAGGCATCCCCAATGACCATTTGCAATACGCGATCACATGGTTTTCGCTGTGTCTTGTCTGGTTTGGGATGACTCTCTTCCTCTTGTGGCGTATCAGAACCCGAAAAGTTTAAAGCGGCGGACACAATGCGTTATATCTCGACCCGCGGCCAAGCGCCGGTGCTCTCATTCGAACAAGCGATGCTGACGGGGCTGGCCTCCGATGGCGGGCTTTATGTGCCTGAAACCATCCCGACACTCAGCGCGGATGAGATCGCAGGCCTTGCTGGAAAATCCTATGAAGAGGCGGCGTTTATCGTCATGCGCCCCTTCATAGGCGACACGTTCACCGACGCGGAATTCAAAGAGATCATCGCCAAGGCCTACGCCGGGTTCAAACACGATGCCCGCGCGCCCTTGGTGCAACTCGGCCCGAACCATTTCCTGTTGGAATTGTTCCACGGGCCGACCTTGGCGTTCAAAGATTTCGCCATGCAACTGATCGGGCAATTGTTCCAAGCGGCGCTGTCGCGCTCTGGCAAACGCGTCACCATCGTGGGCGCGACTTCGGGTGACACCGGGTCGGCGGCGATTGAGGCGTTCAAAGGCTTGTCCAACGTCGATGTGTTCATCCTGTTCCCGCATGGCCGCGTCTCCGACGTGCAGCGTCGTCAAATGACCACACCGTCTGAGGCCAACGTGCATGCGCTGGCGGTTGAGGGCGATTTCGACGATTGCCAAGCTGCATTGAAAGAGATGTTTGCCGATATCGAGTTCCGCGATCACGTCAAACTGGCCGCCGTGAATTCAATCAACTGGGCGCGGGTTTTGGCGCAGGTGGTCTATTATTTCACCTCCGCCGTCTCGCTGGGCGCGCCGCACCGAGAGGTGTCGTTCACCGTGCCGACCGGCAATTTTGGCGACATTTTTGCTGGCTACATTGCCAAACGCATGGGCCTTCCGATCAAGGATCTGGTGATCGCCACCAACCAAAACGACATCCTGCACCGCACCATGGTGACGGGCGCTTATACCAAAGAGGGCGTGACCCCCTCGATCAGCCCGTCGATGGACATCCAAGTCAGCTCCAACTTTGAGCGGGCCTTGTTCGACGTCTATGATCGCGAAGGCGGGGCGATTGCGCAATTGATGACGGAACTCAAAGCGGGCGCGTTCAAAATCTCGCAAGGGGCGATGGATCGTCTGCGCGACACATTCGCATCGGGACGTGCCTCCGAGGAGGAAACCTCGGCCACGATCACCGCCATGCAGGTCCGCACCGGCGAAGTCCTATGCCCGCACACAGCCGTTGCGGTCAAAGTCGCCGAAGATCACCTCTCGGATGTGCCGATGGTGTCGCTGGCGACCGCGCACCCCGCAAAATTCCCCGCCGCTGTCGAGGCCGCTTGCGGCGTCCACCCGGCTTTGCCTGCGCATATGGCCGACCTGTTTGAGCGCGATGAGCGCTTTACAGTCGTTGCCAATGACCTGGATGGCCTGAAATCTCTCATTAAGGAGCGTCTCGCTTGAGCCCACGCACCCATACACTGCCCAACGGATTCCGCATTGTGACGGAACTTCAACCCTCGATGCAAAGCGCCTCAATTGGCGTTTGGGTCTTGGCCGGTGGGCGGCACGAACGCGTTGAACAAAACGGCATCGCGCATTTCCTTGAACATATGGCCTTCAAGGGCACCGAGCGGCGCACGCCGTTGCAGATCGCCGAAGTGTTGGAAAACGTTGGGGGGTATCTGAACGCCTATACGTCGCGCGAGGTCACGGCCTATTACGCGCGGGTGCTCAAAGACGATGTGTCTTTGGCGCTTGATGTGATTGGCGACATCGTTCTCAACCCGATCTTTGATCCGCGTGAACTCGAAGTCGAACGTGGCGTGATCCTCTCAGAAATCGGTCAGGCGCTTGATACGCCGGACGATGTGATTTTCGACTGGCTGCAAGAAGCGACCTTTCCGAAACAGGCGCTTGGCCGCACCATTTTAGGCCCTGCCGAACGGGTTCGCGCCTTTTCGCGCGATGATTTGGCGGGCTTTGTCGAAGAGCACTATAGCCCCGAGCGGATGGTCCTCTCGGCGGCAGGCAATATTGATCACGACCGGATCGTTGCCGAGGCCTCCGAGATTTTCGGCGGGCTCAAATCCCATGGCCGCGATCACGCCGATCCGGCCCGCTTTGAAGGCGGCGAATTCCGCAAGGTTAAGAAACTCGAACAGGCGCATTTTACCCTCGCCTTTGAAGGGCCGGGCTATCGCGACGAAGACATCTATATTGCCCAAACCGCGACCACGGCTTTGGGCGGCGGCATGTCGTCCCGTCTGTTCCAAGAGCTGCGCGAAAAGCGCGGGCTGTGCTATACGATCTATGCGCAATCGGGGGCCTATGCCGACACTGGCATGACCACGATTTACGCGGGCACCTCAGGCGATCAGGTTGGCGAATTGGCCGAGCTGACGATTGATGAAATCAAACGTGCCGCCGATGAGATGACCTTGGTCGAGGTTGACCGCGCCCGTGCGCAGATCAAGGCAGGCCTGCTCATGGGGATGGAAAGCCCGTCCTCGCGTGCTGAACGCAATGCGCGGATGATCGGGATTTGGGGGCGGGTGCCCGCCGTGGAAGAAACCGTCACACGCATAAATGCGGTGACTTTGGACGGGGTCCGCGATTTCTTGGCCAAGATCGGCACAAGCCGCGCCTCTATGGCGCTCTACGGCCCGGTCAAAGGCGCTCCCGATTTGGCAGACCTGCGTGAAAGGTTCGCCGCCTGATGTTCCAACGCCGTCCGAAGGTGAGGATCGACACGGAGCGCCTTGTGCTCCGTTTGCCTTTGCATTCGGACTATCGGGCGTGGGCCGGTCTTCGGGATGAAAGTGCAAATTTTTTGCAGCCTTGGGAACCGACTTGGGCCGAGGATCATTTGGCGCGAAAAGCCTTTACCAACAGGGTGTTCTGGGCCGAGCGGTCGTATAAATCAGATGCGGCTTTGGCGTTGTTTTTGACCCGACGCGAAGATCAGGCGCTCTTGGGGGCGCTCACGCTTGACAACATCCGCCGTGGCCCGTCGCAAGCGGGCACCATCGGCTATTGGATTGGCGCGCGCTACGCCCGCCAAGGCTATATGAAAGAGGCCATCGCCGGTATGGTGCATCACGCCTTTTCACGGATGGACCTCAGCCGGATCGAGGCGGCATGTTTGCCCGAAAACGTGGCCTCGCGTGGGGCATTGGAAAAGGCCGGATTCAAATATGAAGGCGTGGCGCAATCCTATCTTCAGATCAATGGCCGCTGGCGCAATCATGTGTTGTATTCGGCGCTGCGCCATGATCGGCGCGGGCCCACCACCGTGGGCTTGGCCTAAGCGCGGCCCAAACGGCGCGACCATGTCGCGCAGAGGAGCTTGATCCATGACCCAGCCTGCCACACCCGCGTTTCTGGACCGACTTGCGGCGGCTTTGCCGACGGGCACCCTACGCACGCGCCATCCCGGTGAGTTGGACGATCCGCGTGGGCGCTATCATGGCCAAGCGGCGGTGATTGCCTGTCCTCACTCGGTTGAAGAGGTCTCGACCGTGGTGCGGATGTGCCATGAGGCGGGCGTGGGTGTTGTGCCTTTGGGCGGGGGCACTGGGTTGGTTTTGGGGCAGGTGGCCTATGACGGTCCCGCGCCGGTGATCCTATCCTTGGAGCGGATGACGGCGATCCGCGCGGTCTACGCATCGGAAAACGTGATCATTGCTGAGGCGGGCGCGATTTTGGCGGATGTCCAAGCGGCCGCCGATCTGGTCGAACGTCTGTTTCCGCTGTCCTTGGCCTCTGAGGGCTCGTGTCGCATCGGCGGCAATTTGGCGACCAATGCGGGTGGGCTGAATGTGCTGCGCTACGGCAATGCGCGCGACCTGTGTTTGGGGCTTGAGGCCGTGATGCCCGACGGGTCGATTTGGCACGGGCTCAAACGCCTGCGTAAAGACAATACGGGCTACGATCTTAAGAACCTGTTGATCGGCGCCGAGGGCACTTTGGGTGTGATCACAGCGGCCAGTTTGCGGCTTTTCCCGCGCCCGGATCACGCGGCTGCGGCGGTGTTCGTGGTGCCCTCGCCTCAGGCGGCGCTGGAGCTTTTGGCCATGGCGCAAGCGATGATTGGCGAGGGCATTTCCGCCTTTGAACTGATGTCGGGCATGGGGTTTGCGTTTCTGTCGGAGACAATGCCGGATCTGCGCCAACCGTTTGCGACCGCGCCGGAGTGGTGCGTGTTGATTGATCTGGGCGTGTCTGGGACCAGTGATCCAACGGAGCGGCTGGCCGCTTTGTTTGAGGCCGGGAGCGCGGCGGGGCTGGTGGGCGACGGTGTCCTGTCACAAAGCGAGGCGCAGCGTCAGGCGTTTTGGGCGCTGCGGGAAAACATTCCCGAGGCCAATCGGCGCATTGGCTCGATCTCGTCGCATGACATTTCCATCCCACTGTCGCGCATCCCGCATTTTATCCCTGAAGGGATTGAGCGACTTGGGAAAATCGCCGACATCCGGGTCAATTGCTTTGGCCATTTGGGCGACGGAAACCTGCATTATAACGCCTTTCCGGCCAAGGGACGGACCCGTGCCGACTATGAACATGTCCGGGGTGCGATCAAGGCTTGTGTGCATGATTTGGTGGCCGAATTTGACGGCTCGATCAGCGCGGAACACGGGGTCGGGCGGCTCAAAATGGAAGATTTGGAACGCTACGGCGATCCGGTTAAATTGGCCACGATGCGGGCGATCAAAACCGCGCTGGACCCGAAAGGCATCATGAATCCGGGTGCGGTTTTGCGCCGGATCGAGTAAAAATCTACGCCCTGACCGGGGGGCGGTCAGGGCGCGTGTGATCTCTCACATGTGGTGCAAACAGCGTCCCGGCTCCTCGGGACAAGGCAATGATTAGGCCTGAGTCCTTACCAAACCGTTCACGTGCCCTCAAATTGGCACAGGGCGTGGATGTCATAGCCTAAATTTTCCAAAACAGCCCGACCGCCCAACTCCGGCAGATCGACAATAAAGGCACAGCCAACGATTTCGCCGCCCAGACGTTCGACCAATTTGATCCCGGCCGCCGCCGTGCCCCCCGTCGCCAAAAGATCATCAACCACAAGAATTTTTTCCCCCGGTTGGATCGCGTCGTCATGAATTTCGACAACCGCTTCGCCGTATTCAAGTGTGTAGCCTTCGGAAATCACCCGCCCCGGCAGTTTGCCTTTTTTGCGGATCGGGACAAAGCCGATGGCGAGTTGGTGGGCAATCGCGCCGCCCAAAATAAACCCGCGTGCCTCTAACCCCACGACTTTATCAATCTGCATCCCGACATAGGGCGCAAGCATCTGATCAACCGCCAAACGCATCCCGCGCGGGTCGGCAAAGAGCGTGGTCACATCGCGAAACATGATCCCTTCATGTGGAAAATCGACGATGGTGCGGATGTAATCTTTGACGGTTTTCATAGAGATTCCTTTTGCTTACGCGCGTTTGAGCGTGGCGGTCAGCGCGCCCATGCCGATCAGGGCCACGCCGCCGGTCCGGGTCAAATTGCGCAATACACGCGGGCGTTGAATGCGCCCGCGCATCTTATTGGCCAAAAGCGCATAGGCCAGCGCATTGAGCGCGGCCAGACCCACAAACGTGGTGATCAGGGCGGCAAATTGCGGCGCAAGGGACGTCTCGGGCCGGATGAATTGCGGCACGAAGGCGATGAAAAAGCCGATGGATTTGGGGTTGAGTGCTGTGACCAGAGCGGCGTGACCAAAGACATGTGTGGCGCTGACGTGATCCATTTGGGTCACATCGCCAAGGCTGGCTTTGGGGGCGGAGCGCAGCATTTTGATGCCAAGATAAAGCAGATAGACCGCGCCAACCCATTTGAGTGCGACAAAGGCCGTGGCCGAGGCGGCGACCAGCGCGCCAAGTCCCAAAAGCGAGGCACTCATGGCGATCAAATCGCCCAAGGCGACGCCCAAAGCGGTGGCGACGGCGACCCGTTTGCCTTGGGTCAGCGCATAGGACAGCACCAAAAGGATGGTCGGGCCGGGAATGATCAGCAGCACTGTGGAGGCGGCAGCGAAAGCCAACCAAAGATCAAAACTCATGGATTATCCTTTCAAAACGCGACCCGCGACAGTCGAGAGTGCGTCGATGACCGCAGGATCACGTTTGTCCGGTGCGGTCATGATGGCAAATTCGAGCGCCCGGTCACAGCCGTGTTCACAGGGTGCATAGGCGCGTGCGGCGGCTTCGGACAGCAGCGCGGGCAGGGCCGCGACAAGTGCTTTGGCGTGATGCGTGTTGGCCTTGAGCGTGGCGAAAATCGCGGTGATGTCGACCGCGCCATGGTCCGGGTGCCAACTGTCATAATCGGTGACCATGGCGACGGACGCGTAGCAAATTTCGGCCTCTCGTGCGAGTTTCGCCTCCGGCATATTGGTCATGCCGATCACGTCACAGCCCCATTCGCGGTACATCTTGCTTTCGGCCATCGAGGAGAACTGCGGACCTTCCATGGCGAGGTAAGTGCCGCCTTTGTGGACGGCTACGCCCGTGGCGCGGGCTGCCTCATAGGCCAGCCCTGAGAGCCGTTCACACACCGGATGGGCGACCGACACATGGGCGACGCAACCAGTGCCAAAGAATGATTTTTCGCGCGCGAATGTCCGGTCAATGAATTGATCGACGATGACAAAATCACCCGGTGCCATGTCCTCGCGGAAACTGCCCACGGCGGATACGGACACCAGATCGGTGACGCCCAGTTGTTTCATTGCATCAATATTGGCGCGGTAATTCACGGTCGAGGGCGAATGGACATGGCCGCGACCGTGCCGGGGCAGAAAGGCCATTTTGACGCCCTCTAAGGTGCCGGTCAAAACCGCATCGGAGGGCGCGCCCCAAGGGGTGTCAATCTCTTGCCATGTGGCATTTTCCAACCCGTCGATCTCATAGACCCCCGAGCCGCCCATCACGCCAATTGTCCGTTGCATCCGTGTCTCCTTATCCGCGCTGTTGGCGCAAGTTTGCGGCGCAGCAACAGAGGGCGCAAGAGGCAATCATAGACACGAGCAGAGATTTAGGCACCTTGCCAAAACGGGGTCCGATCCGCTAAATGCCGGGCGTTCTGGAGGGCGGGGACAAAATGCGAATTGAGTTCGACAAGGGGCCTTTGGGCAGGGCCAGCCTGTTCCGGTCGCCAAAAGAGATTGTGTACGCCCGCCACCCTGACGAGGTTGCCGGGGCGTTTGCACGTTTGGAGGCGGCACAGGCCGGTGGGCTCTGGCTTGCGGGCGCGTTTTCCTATGAGTTGGGCTATTGTTTTGAGCCGCATCTCTTGCCGCTTTTACCGCCCGATCGCGATGTGCCGCTTTTGGAGGTGGGGCTTTATGACGCGCCGATCGCCGCAGTACCACGCACCGCTTTGCAAGAGGGCAGCACTGAAATGCGCCCGATTTGGGAGGTTTCGCGTTATGCCGAGGCCTTTGATACGGTGGCGCGTTATATTCGGGCCGGAGATGTGTACCAAACCAACCTGACCTTTCCGCTGCATCTGAGCACCGATCTGTCGCCGCGCGCCCTGTATGATCGTTTGGTCGCACATCAGCCCGTTGGTCATGGTGTGTTGATCGAACGGGCGGATGGATCGGCAGTGCTGTCGCGCTCGCCGGAACTGTTTTACGAGACCGACGGGGCAGGCGGTATCACCGTGCGGCCGATGAAAGGCACGGTGCCCCGTGGCGCGACGCCCGAGGCGGATGAGGCGGCCAAGCTCTGGCTTGCCGCGTCTGAGAAAAATCAGGCGGAAAACCTGATGATCGTCGATTTGCTACGCAATGACCTGTCGCGGATTTCCGAAGTTGGCTCGGTGAACGTGCCGGACCTCTTTGCGATTGAAACCTACACCACAGTGCATCAGATGACCTCGACCGTCACCGCACGGCTTTTGCCCGGGATCGGGCTGTCCGAACAATTTCGGGCGCTGTTTCCCTGTGGCTCCATCACTGGCGCGCCGAAAATCCGCGCGATGGAGATCATCCGTGAGTTGGAAGCCGGGCCGCGGGGGCATTATTGCGGTTCCATCGGCTGGGCGGCCCCGGACGGGCGGTCCTCTTTCAATGTTGCGATCCGCACATTGGAAATGGCGGGCGAAATGAAGGGCGGCATCGCACGGCTTCATGTCGGCGGCGGGGTTGTCTATGACAGCGATGCGCAGTCCGAATATGACGAGGCTCTGTTGAAATCCCGCTTTGCCGATTTGGAGCCTGAGGTATGAACGAGACCTTCCGCATCATCGAAACCTTTGGCTACGCTCCCGATCAGGGCATGATCCGTGGTGCCTTGCATCTGGCGCGGATGGCGCGCACGGCGTCGGAGCTTGATGTGGCCTTTGACCGGACACAGGCGGAACGTCTTCTGTCCGAGTTTCGCGCCGAAGGGGCACGCCGGATGCGGCTGACGTTGGACCGAGCCGGACAGATGGCGTTAGAGGATGCGCCGCTCGCCGCCGCAAAGCCGCTGTTTCGGGTCGCGGTGCATGACGCCCGACTTGATCCGCATGACCCATGGCTTCGGCGCAAAACGACCCATCGGGCGCTCTATGACAGGGCGCGTGCGGAGCTGCCGGAGGGGCTCGACGAATACCTCTTTTTCAACACGCGGGGCGAGCTCTGCGAGGGCACAATCACCAATGTTTTTGTCGATCTGGCGGGCGTGACCGTGACGCCAGCCTTGCCTGCTGGGCTGTTGCCGGGGGTGTTGCGCGCAGCCCTGTTGGCCGAGGGGCGCGTCGAAGAGGCGGTTCTCACGGAGAATGACCTGCGTCAAGCGGCCAAAATCTGGGTCGGCAATTCTCTGCGGGGGCTGATCGAGGCGGAATTGGTCGACTAAGTCGAAAAATCTGTTGCGAGCATGCCACTCAGAGGGGGCGGAGGGGCGGCTTCGGCCTTTGCGCTTGGGGGACAATCGCGTTATGAGGGCTCAAACGCACATTTCCTGACATTTGGGGGCCCCCCGTGATCCAATCCGCACTCGCGTCTTTCGCGAAGACCATGTCTATTTCAAATTCCGCCTCTTATCCGCTGACGCCGAAACAGATTAAAACCGATCTTTTGTCGGGGCTGACTGTGGCGTTGGCTTTGGTGCCCGAAGCGGTGGCCTTTGCCTTTGTGGCGGGGGTGAACCCGCTCGTGGGGCTTTACGCGGCGTTTATCATGGGCTTGGTCACAGCTTTGATCGGCGGGCGGCCGGGGATGATTTCCGGCGCGACCGGGGCGATTGCTGTGGTGCTGGTGTCCTTGGTGGCGCAGCACGGGGTTGAGTATTTGTTTGCGACCGTCGTGTTGATGGGACTGTTGCAGATTTTGGCGGGGATTTTCCGGCTTGGTAAATTCATTCGCCTTGTGCCCCATCCGGTGATGCTCGGGTTTGTGAACGGTCTGGCGATCGTGATTTTCCTTGCCCAGATGAGCCAATTCAAAGTGCCGGGTGCTGATGGCGGCCATGTGTGGATGCAGGGCATGCAGCTTATGATGATGCTGGGGCTGGTGGGTTTGACCATGGCTGTGGTGCATTTTTTGCCGAAAGTGACCAATATCATTCCCGCGCCCTTGGCCGGGATTTTGGTGACGGTGGCTGTGGTGTTGGCGTTTAACATCGACGTGCCGCGGGTCGGCGATTTGGCCACGATCAAAGGCGGTTTGCCGCAGTTCCACATCCCGCTGGTGCCGATGTTTGGCAGCATGGATCAGTTTGTCGACGTGATGAAAATCATCCTGCCCTATGCGTTGATCGCGGCGGCTGTGGGGCTGATCGAAAGCCTTTTGACGCTGAACCTTGTGGGCGAAATCAAAGGTGAACGTGGCGGCGTGTCACAAGAATGTATCGCGCAGGGCACGGCCAATGTGATCACCGGTTTCTTTGGCGGTATGGGCGGTTGTGCAATGATCGGTCAGTCGATGATCAACGTGAAATCCGGCGGGCGTACACGTTTGGCGGGGATCACGGCGGCGCTGTTTTTGTTGGCCTTTATCGTGGTCGCCAGTCCGTTGATCGAACAAATTCCATTGGCCGCACTGGTCGGTGTGATGTTCATGGTGGTGATCGGGACCTTTGCGTGGAACTCGTTCAAGGTCATGCGCAAAGTGCCCAAGACCGACGCTTTCGTTATCCTGTTGGTGACGGTTGTGACGGTCTATGAAGACCTCGCCGTGGCCGTGGTTGTGGGGGTGATCGTGTCAGCGCTGGCCTATGCTTGGCAAAACGCGTCGCGTATTCATGCCAAGACCTATGAGACGCCCGAGGGCGCGAAAGTCTATCAAATCCAAGGGCCGCTGTTCTTTGGCTCCGCCGAAGGCTTTGGCGAGATGTTTGATCCGGCGAGTGATCCGGCGACAGTGATCGTCGATTTCGCCGATAGCCGGGTGGCGGATCAATCCGCGCTCAACGCGATCGAAAGCCTTGCCGCGAAATATGAGGCGCTGGGCAAAGAAATCCAACTGCGCCACCTGTCGCGCGATTGCCATAACTTGCTGACCAACGCGGGGCATTTGATGGTCGATAGCGATGATGACCCGGATTATCAGATCGCCACAGATTACTCCGTGCGCACGGGCGTTTTGGGCGCTGGGCATTAAGCCGGGCAATCCCGCAGATTTTGAGATGAAAAAGGCCTCCGCGTTGGGAGGCCTTTTGGGTGGCGCGCGGGACTGTTAGCGATCGGGTTCAACCGCGTGCAGCACGATGTTGAACCCCTCATCTGGCGTGGGCGCGACAAAATGTTTGGACATTTGCCAGTACTGGGTTTCCGTCACCGAAAACGGATGATCGGTCTGGACGTTGCGCCGCCGCAGCCGGTCCAGACACAGCGCATCAGGGACATCGAAAACGTGAAGTTGATGCGCCGCCTCGGTTTGGTCCAAGAGGCTTCGCATCCACATGCGTGTTTCGACGGTATTGGCGGGAAAATCCAAAACCACCGACATGCCCGCGTTCAATAACGCCACAATGTGAGGCCCCATGATCCCCCGGAGCTTGGACGCGCAGCGGACATAGTCTGCGACGGAGAGCATGACATCGGCATAAAGCGCGCTGAGCCATGTGTCTTCGGCAATCACGATGGTTGCGGGGTGAGCGCCAAGTTTGGTCGTCAATGTAGATTTGCCAGAGGCGATTTTTCCGCACATCAGGTGCAGAGTTGGGTCTGTTTGGAGCATGAGACTACCCTTGGTCAGTGCGATATTTCGGACAAGCCGCACAGTTGGTTTTAAGACAGGAATAACCCGGCCCGGCGGTTCAGGCCGGGATGGTAATTCGGTTTTGGCGCAAGGCGCTGACTGTCTTAAACGGGGGTTTCATATGGACCAAATGCCATAAGGGCGCTCACATGTCTATGTTTGGTCCATCGCATTGTGCAACAGGGTCTGGAACCTGTTGCACCCAGACTGATTGAAACCACAATTCCGCAGGTGCCTGAGATTCCATAAAGGCAATGTCGTAGGCGTCGCGACCGACCGAGATGATCGCCATGTCATCGGCGTGGCACATGCCCGTTGCATCGACCAAATGCCATGCCCCACTCAGCCAAACCTCGGCGACGGCGTGGAAATCTTGGGGCGTGACAAAGGGGCTATAGGCGGCGACCATGCGGGCGGGAATTTGGGCGGCACGCACCATCGAACACATCAGATGGGCGTAGTCGCGGCACACGCCTTGGCGTCCGGCGAAGGTTTCCAACACATTGGTGTCGGTGTCGGAACTGCCGGGGACATAGGACAGGTTGGCTTCGATCCAATCGCGGATCGCGGCCACCTTTTGCCCCCCCGAAAGCCCGCCAAAGCGTTTGCTCACAAAGCTGACGAATTTGTCCGACTGGCAATAGCGCGAGGGTCGCAGGTAGGGCACAACTTCGCTGGGCAACAGGTGCCATGGCGCGGCATCAAGCCCGTCAAGGGCAATACGCGGGCGTGTGATGTCCAACAGCGCGCTGTAATTGAGCAACATTTCATAGCCCGGCACACGGGCAAAGACGCGCTGACCTACATCGGAATCCCCATTGATGCGGCTGATGTCGGCATCGCCAATCAACAGGCTTTCATAGGCGATCTCTTGGCCCGGGGCATGAGCTGCCTCAAGCGCCAAAAACACCGTGTTCGGGTTCGGAAAGCGGTAGGTCATTGCGACGTCTATTTGAATACGCATTCCGTGTCCTATGGGGGGCGGCGGCCGAAAGACAAAGCCGACATGGGGAGGAAGAAGCGGGCGGGGCAATGCCCCCTCTCTTTCTGCCGTATCTGGTCTTGGATCAGCTTTCAATGACAGTCAGAGGGCTGCGGCCTCGCCTTGCTACAAACCGCGCGATTTTCATAAAACGGTTGCGGTGAGGGGGCCGCGTGACCGTTTGCTAGGCTAATCGGGCAGCGTCTCACCGCGCGCCCTTACTGGTCGCTATAACCGGGGTGTTCGTCTTGCTGTGTGTGGCGGGCGAGGCGCGTTTCCCGGCCATGCCCTCAATCGTTCGGTCGGGTCAATTCAAACACTTCGGTCACCTCGGCATAGTCCCGATAACCAAGGCGCGAGAGCATTCGGGCTTTGACCACGTCAAACCGCCCATCCACCACGCAGTCCGGGCGGATATGGATGGCGACGACTGTGCCAAAGACCACATAGTTGTCTTTGCCCTCGAGCTGCGCGATCTGGGTCATTTTACATTCAAGTGCGGCAGGGGCGTCCTCAACCCGCGAACAGGCGATGTCGCGACAAGGCGCACGCAACGCGCCGGAATGGGTGAACTCGTCCTCATGAAACGCCAAGGCTTCAGACGAGGCATTCATCACCGAGATCTGCGCTGCACTCACCAGATTGACACAAAACTCCCCGGTCTCGCGGATGTTGCGGATGCTGTCTTTGCTGCCGACGGAGGCAAACATCACCTGCGGCGGGACATAGGCGACAGCGTTGAAAAACGAGTAGGGCGCAAGGTTTTCCACGCCCGTGGCTGAGCGCGACGAGATCCAGCCGATTGGGCGCGGCGACACGATGGCATTAAACGGATTATGTGGCAGGCCGTGGCCCTCGGTCGGTCGATAAAACATCTTGGCGCTGTCCTCTTCTTCGCGTTGCCCCTCATCTAGCGCCGTGTTAAAGCCTTTTCAATTCACTTGAGGCGCGGGTTCATGGAAAAGGCCCGCGACATCAGGCTGTTGCACGGCGTTTTTCGAAAGTCACTTGGGTGGATTTTCGTAAAACGCTTGAGCAGGATTTCGAGCCTAAATCCGAGCAGACTGAGTGGTCGCACAAAGAGACAGGGGCAAGGGCAGGCGTGTATCAGCTCGAAGTTGAAACTGCGGATGATTATTGGGAGGTCGAGAACCTCTACGACACGTGTTTTGCGCCTGGGCGCGAGCTGTTGTCCTCCTACCGATTGCGGGATGGCGTTGAAAAAGTTGCCGATCTGTGCCTCGTGGCGCGCGACCCCGATGGGGTCTTGGCCGCCGTCATCCGGTTTTGGCCGATCCGGGTGGGTGCGGGCGAAGATCGCGCTTTGTTGTTGGGCCCCGTGGCCGTTCACCCAACACGCCAAGGCGAGGGGCTGGGGGGATTGTTGATCACCGAAGCCATGGCCGAGGCGGTCAAACTCGGCTGGGCACGGGTGCTTTTGGTCGGGGATGAGCCCTATTATGCCCGCTTTGGCTTTGAAAAACTCGACCATGTCGAAATGCCGCCGCCAACCAACCCGGACCGGGTATTGGGCGTGGCCTTGCGCCCCGGCGCGTGGGATACCGTGTCCGGTCTCGTGCATAAAGACGATTGAGCGCCGATTTGAAATGGGCTCGGGGGCTTGGCAAAGCTGGCCTGTCTCCCCACCTATCTTGCATGACACAAAAAACGCCCGCCCTGACTGACGGTGACAACGCCGTGTTGCAAGCCCCGACGCCTGAGGCCATTCGCATGCTTGCGCGTCGGCTCAAACGTGCCAACACGCCGGGGATGCAGCTTTTGAACCTTGTGGGCGGGACAGCGGACGGGCTGTTTGGCAAATTGCCAAAACCCGTGCGCGCGCATCTTGAAACGGCAACCCTTTCGGCGCTTGAACTGGCTTTTGATGGCGCGGCGCGCGGGCGGCGCACGCTCAAAGGCAACGCTTGGTTGTCGCGGGCTGTGACCTCCGGGTTGGGGGCGGCGGGGGGCGTGGGCGGTTTGCCAACGGCCTTGGCTGAATTGCCGGTGACGACGACCGTGTTGCTCCATGCCATTCAAAACGTGGCAGAAGAATACGGGTTTGACCCCGAGCGTGATGACATCCGCAAAGCCTGCATCCAAGTGTTTGCCGCCGCCGGGCCTTTGGAGGCTGATGATGGTGCTGACCTTGGGTTTTTGGTCACTCGCACGACCTTGACCGGGGCAACGTTGAACGGGATCATCGCCCGCGTTGCGCCACGCCTCTCTGTGGTTCTGGGGCAAAAACTTGCGGCACAAACCGTGCCGATTTTGGGCGCTGTGGCGGGGGCGGCGACGAATTACGCCTACACCGCTTATTATCAGGACATGGCCCATGTCAGCTTTGGCATGTTGCGCTTGGCCGAGGACAGCGATCAGAGTTTCGATCAGCTCAAGGCACTGTTGCGGGCCGAAATGAAAGCCTAACGCGTTTGGACTTTCACGTGCGCCTTAGCGCGCGAGGCGTGCGCCAAACCCAATCAAAACCACGCCCGTCACGCCTTTGAGCCAGCGTTGGACCCGCGCCCCGCGCGCGACCCGAGACAGTTTGGCAAATAGCATCACCATGCCGCCGAACCAGATGAGATTGATCATTGAGTGCAAAAAGACGAGCAGAAAGGCCGATCCAGCCGTGCCCGCGTCCTGCGGGATGAACTGAGGGAAGGCGGCGAGGTAGAACATCGACACTTTCGGGTTGAGCACATTGGTCAACAAGCCTTCCAGATAAGCGTTCAAGAGGTGCTTTTTGGGGGTCCCGCAGCTTGGCTCTGCGTCAGAGATTTTGCCGCGATAGGCCGCGATCAGGGCCTTTGCGCCAAGCCAGATCAGATAAGCCGCGCCCAACAGTTTGACGATGGAAAAGGCCAGGGCAGAGTGCACCAAGATCACCGAAATCCCAAGAATCGAGAGGGCGCCATGCAGGTAAAAGGCGGTGACAAACCCCGCTACATTGGCGAAACCGGCGGCGCGGCCTGACATCGGCACGGTTTTGGCGATCAAAACCCCATTTGGCCCCGGCGACATCACCAAAAGGCCGGCGATCAGGACAAAGGTGATCAACGTGTGGTCCAAATGCGCCCCCTAGGCAATAATTCCGCGTGTCGCGAGGTAGGCGATCATGTCGGCGCGGACCGATTGTGCGCCTCTGGCGGCGGCGTCGTCGATCACGGCGGTCACTTCATTCAAGTCCAACCGACGCAACACCGATTTGACCGGACCGATTGAGGCCGGGCGCATCGAGAGGGTGCGCACGCCCATAGCGGTCAGTGCAATGGCCTCAAGCGGGCGGCCTGCATCTTCGCCGCAAAAGGACACGGGCGTCCCAAAGCGATCACAGCGGGCAACGATTTGGCGGATGAAGCTGAGGAAGGAATAATTCAGCGTATCATAGCGGCGACGCACCCGTTCGTTTTCACGATCTGCGGCGAAAAAGAACTGTTTCAGGTCATTGCCGCCGATGGAAATAAAGTCGGTTTCCTCGAAAAACCGATCCGGGGCGAAGGCCAAGGATGGGGTTTCCAACATCGCGCCGACCTTGATGGCAGACGGCGGGACGTGACCGAGTTTCGCCTCGCTTTCAAGGACTTCCATCAAGATCGAGCGGGCATCGCGGAATTCTTCGAATTGAGCGACAAAGGGAAACATCACCGTCAACGGGCGGCCCGCTGCGGCGCGTGTCAGGGCCTGAAGCTGCATCCGCATGACGCCGCGTTTGTCCAAGCCCACCCGGATCGCACGCCATCCCATCGCCGGGTTCGGCTCGTCCTGCGGCTTCATATAGGGCAGCACCTTATCGGAGCCGATGTCGAGGGTGCGAAACACGACGGGCTTGCCGCGTGCGGCATCTATGACTTGTGCATAGATCGTTGCCAACTCGCCTCGGCGCGGGACTTTGTTGCGGATCAGAAATTGCAATTCGGTGCGAAACAGCCCCACGCCTTCGGCCCCGGAGGTGGCAAGCGACGGCAGATCGGCCATCAGCCCTGCGTTCATATGCATGGCGATGGTTTTGCCACAGGCGGTTTCAGCAGGCAGACCGACAAGACCGGCATAGCGTTTTTGTGCTTCGGCCTGCATTGCGATTTTGTCGCGAAAGGCAACACTTACGGTGTCGTCGGGTCGCAGATGCGCAATGCCTTGATCGCCATCGACCAGGATCGCATTGCCATTCAACGCCTCGGTGGTGATCCCTTCGGCATGGATCACCAAAGGGATCGCCCAAGCGCGCGCGACCACGGCGGCATGGGAGCCAACGGAGCCTTGTTCCAACACGATGCCTTTGAGCTTTTTGCCGTAATCCAACAGCTCGCCCGGACCGATGTTGCGGGCGACGAGGATCGGATTTTCGGGCATTTCCGCCCCGGTCTCTGATCCCTGTCCAGTCAGGATGCGCAACAGCCGGTTGGACAGATCGTCCAGATCGTGCAACCGTTCGCGCATATAGGGATCGGGGGCTGTGGCCAAACGACCGCGGGCGGTGGATTGTTCTTTTTCAACAGCGGCTTCGGCGGAGAGGCCACGGTCAATGTCCTCTTCCATCCGGCGCATCCAGCCGCGCGAATTGGCGAACATCCGGTAGGCCTCAAGCACCTCGCGCTGGTCCTTTTCCGCCGGTTCTACGGTGGCGAGCATCCCGTCCACAGAGAGGCGCAGCGTGTCGATCGCGGCTTTGAGGCGGACTTTTTCGGCCTCGGGGTCGTCGGCCACCGGGTTGGTCACAACGACGCGCGGTTCGTGCAGATAAACATTGCCCTCGGCCACGCCCTCTTGGCCTGTCGCGCCTTTGAACATCGCCGGGTGTTGGTGCAGCGCGGCCATGCCGCCCTCTTCGGAAATGAAGGCGCCGAGTTCGGTCATCTCGGCCAAAACCATGGCGACCACTTCGAGCGCATAGATTTCATCGCCGGAAAACTCGCGCGCTTCCTTCGACTGAACCACCAACACGCCTAAGATTTCGCCCAGACGTTGGATCGGTAGACCCAGGAAAGAGGAATAAATTTCCTCGCCGGTTTCGGGCATGTAACGAAACCCGCGCTCAGAGGGGGCATCGGCGGTGTTGACGATACGGCGGGTGCGGGCGACACGACCGACAAGCCCCTCGCCGACACGCATCCGGGTTTTGTGAACGGCTTCGGCCTTGAGGCCTTCGGTGGCACAGAGTTCAAGCGTATCGGAATCGCGAAACAGGTAGATCGAACAGACTTCGGTATACATGCTGTCGGCGATCAGATGGGTGATGCGATCCAAGCGGGTTTGGCCGGCACTGCTTTCGGCCAGCGTGTCGCGCAGCCGGCCAAGCAATTTCCGGCTTTCAGATTCCAGATGTTGGGGCATGTCCCGCCGTTCCCTTCGCGCCTGTTTTTGGCGTCTCATGTTTAGAGCACTGATGTGGCGGTTGCCCAGAGGAAATCAACCTTAAGAACGGTCGTAAGCAAAGAATTGCGCGGAAAAAGTGCAGAAAATTCTGTGCCTTGATGCTGCAAGTGCAGAAAACAGAACCTCAGACTTGTGGCGCACTCTGTGACATGCCACGCGATTTTATGGGCGGTTTTAGCTGCGGTTTTTGCCGATCCGACCCAAGTGGGTGATGTCAAACCCGTCAGGGGATTTTAGGCCATATCCCAGCAGTCGATCACATCCGGCATGGGCGAGCCAAAGCAGACCCAATGAGAGCAGGAGCGGCATGTTGAGGCTCAGGCCAAGGAATGCGAGACCCAAGCCGGTGCCGTAGTGATGCCAAAGATTATACGCCAGTGCGCCGAAGCGTGGTCCAAACGCATAGGCGGCGAACGACAGGTCCGGGGCGAAGAAGGCGAGAACGGTGATCCACCAAGACATCGGTGTGCCCATCACCAGGACAAACCCCACCCCAGTTAGAAACACCAAGCCCCCTTCAATGCGTTGCCAGATCATCATCGCGCGGCCCTTCTTTTCAATTCACGGCGACAGTTGCGCACCACCGGCCAAAAGAAAACCCCCGCCGGTGAGGGCGGGGGGGATTTGACCGACCGATGGCGGTGCTTAGGCTTTGTCGAGCTCGAACGCGTCATGCAGCGCTTGAACTGCCAATTCGGTGTATTTGCGGTCGATCAGAACGGAGATTTTGATCTCTGAGGTGGCGATGACTTTGATGTTGACGCCTTCGTCCGAGAGCACTTTGAACATCTTGGCGGCCACACCCGATTGCGAGCGCATGCCGATGCCAACGAGAGAGATTTTCGCCACGCTGGTGTCGGAAATCAGCTCTTCGAAATTGAAATCCCCGCGCTCTTTGGCGGCGTCCAGCGCAGCTTTGGCGCGGTTCACCTGATCCACCGGGCAGGAGAAGGTCATATCGGTGCGACCCTCTTCGGAAATGTTTTGGATGATCATATCGACATTGACACCGCTTTCGGCCAAAGGCCCGAAAATGGCGGCGGCGATGCCCGGACGGTCGGCAACCGACACGAGGGTCATTTTGGCTTCTTCGCGGGAGGCGGCGACGCCGGCCACAGGTTTGTTTTCCACGATATCCTCCTCGGCACAGATCAACGTGCCAGCATTGGGGTCATATTCCTCGAATGAGGACAGCACACGCAGTTTGACGTTAAACCGCATCGCCAATTCGACAGAGCGGGTTTGCAACACTTTCGCACCCAGAGAGGCCAGTTCAAGCATCTCTTCAAAGGCGATTTTCTCGAGCTTGCGGGCTTTGCTCTCGATCCGGGGGTCGGTGGTATAGACACCGTCCACATCGGTGTAGATGTCGCAACGATCCGCCTCAAAAGCGGCGGCAAAGGCGACGGCGGTGGTGTCAGAGCCACCCCGACCCAGCGTGGTGATCCGGCCTTCATGCGAAATGCCTTGGAACCCGGCCACGACGGCCACTTTCATGCCTTCGCCGAATTTGGCCATGATATTGTCGGTCGGGATCTCTTCGATCCGCGCCGCGCCATGGGCGGAATTGGTTTTGAGCGGCACTTGCCAGCCCTGCCAAGAGCGCGCAGGCACGTCCATTTCTTGCAGCGTCAACGCCATCAGGCCCGCCGTCACGTTCTCGCCCGACGAAACAATCGCATCATATTCACGCGCGTCATACATCGGCGAGGTTTCATTGACGAAACCGACGAGTTTGTTGGTTTCACCCGACATGGCCGAGACGATGACGATCACGTCATAGCCATTGGCAACCTCACGCCCCACGCGCTTTGCGGCGCGGCGGATGCGGTCAAGCGTGGCGACGGATGTTCCGCCGAATTTCATCACGAGAATTGGCATGATGTGCCCCGTTCCCCCGTTAAATTTAACCACGTCGTCCTAAGAGACCTTGGGCGAAAGCGCAAGAGCGGCGATTGGTGGTAGGTGAGTATTTTTGCAGCAATGAAGCCACGATTGCCCCATCAATAGGCGTGGGGGTGCCCGTCCCAAGTCTCAAAACAGCCCGTGGTTGCAAGCGACAGCGCCGCAAACCGATCCGAGAGGCCTTTGGCGGAGTGCTCTGGCGTGATTTCGGCGCTCGTGCCGCCCATATCGGTTTGGACCCAGCCGGGGTGATAAATGCCGACCGCGATGCGCTCAGATCTGAGATCGGTGGCCAGGTTGCGTCCAAGGTTCAACGCCGCGGCTTTGGTGGCGCGGTAGATATACGAACCGCCGGGCGCACGGTTGTGCGAGGCCATTTGCGAGGAGAGGATGGCGATCTTGCCGCCGGTGTCGCCGCCGCGCTTTAAAGCGGGCAGCAGCGCCTGAACCGTCAAAAATACGCCGGTGACATTGACGGCAAATTCTGTCGCCCACATCTCGCTTGGGTAGCCGTTGGCAAGCGACTGACCTTTGTCCAAATACAGCCCGGCGTTGCAGACCAAGAGGTCGAGGGAGCGGCCCGACAGGGTCTTTGCCAAGGCAGCCGGAGCATGTGGGTCCAACAGGTCGAGCGGGAGCAATCCATTGCCGCCCTTGGTGGAGGTGCCGATGACCTCATAGCCACGTGCCGTCAGCTCGCGCGCCATGGCGGCACCGATGCCACGCGAGGCGCCGGTGATCAGAGCGGTTGGGGCGTTGGGTGTCATGTCAGTTCATCTTGCGTTTGGGCAGGAAAGGCAGGGGCAGAACCGGGACGCCATCTTCGAGCAACGCTTTGGCCTCTTCAAAGTTTGCCTCGCCGTAAATCGCGCGGGCCGGGGCGTCGCCGGTATGAATTTTACGGGCCTCATCGGCAAATTCGACACCAACGTAATCGGAGTTTTGCTCCACTTCGGCGCGCAGTTTCGCCATGGCACGTTCGATTTGCTCAGGTGTTGGTTGATCCGGCGCGAGGGGGGCGGCCTGTGGTGTCGGTTGGACCGGGACGGTTGCGGGCGGCTCAGAGGGTTCGGTTCCTGTGGCACGCGTCGTGCTCACCGTTGGGGCCATCATTGCCTTTGTGACCTTCTGCGAGCCACAAAGCGGACAGCTCACCTGCGCCTGCGCGCAGAGCGTGTCAAAGGCGTCAGCCGAACGAAACCAACTTTCGAACTGATGGTCTTGGTCGCATTTAAGCATGTATCGGATCATGGCGGGGCGATCATAGGGAAAGGGCAGGGTTCAAACATACCGCCCGTGTCCGGGCTTGGCAATCATGTGGGGCGTTGTGCCGAAAACGCAAGGCGCTGACAGCAAGGCACTGACAGCACTGTGATCAGAGGCGATAGTGACGCGGATCGAAATGGCGAATGATTTGGGACAGTTCCGGGTCATCAACCATCCCCACAGCCTTTTTGAGGGTCACCCATTTGCGCTTGCGCTGATCGGCTTCGGGATATTTGTCAAACACCCAGCGCGCTTTGAGCGGAAAGACGGCAACGACACAGGGCATCGGCGGTTGACCATCGCGCGGGTATTTCAGGTAGGAATAGAGGCCAATGCAGATCGGCGCAGGGCGGCCTTTGATGCCCGCCTCTTCCCAAGCTTCGGTGGCGGCGGCTTGCACGGGGGTTTGGCCATCCATCGGCCAGCCTTTGGGGATGATCCAGCGCTTGCGACGGCGCGATTTGATCAACAGAACCTGAAGTTTGTCTTTGCGATAGCGCCACACCAACGCCCCAAACTGGGTGCGCACGCTGTCTTTGGTACTGCGCCCGAGTTTCACCGGATGCTGTCTGGCTCTGATCATTGACATAGGTCCGTGGTTCTCCTGCCCCTTGCTGAGTGCAACAGACCCTCCCAAGCCCAATCACGCCCCAGCATAGACGAGCAGTACTAAAGGCACATGACACTCGGAAAGAAAAATCGTCTCTCAAGAATATGAGCCGCAAAAATCGCTTATGACAATGCTTTTAATTTGGGCACATCGGCCAAAGTGGCCCAAAATGCCTCTTGTTGTGCTGCGGCCCCACGCAACGGTGCAAGCGCGGCATGGGCGGCCTCTGCCATGGCTGTGGCGCGGGCTGGCTCATTCATCAAGCTCCGCAGGGCCTCGGCCAAAGAGGCCGCATCGGTGATTTCAATTGCAGCGCCCGCCACATCCAACGCGCGGTAGGCGGTCAGGTGGTTTGAGACAGAGAGGCCATGCAGGATGGCAGTGCCGCATTGTGCCGGTTCAAACGGGGTGTGACCGCCGAGATTGACCAAAGATCCGCCGATGAAACTGATGCCAGAGAGCCCGTACCACAGCGGCATTTCGCCCAAACTATCCGCCAGATAGACCGATGCATCGCCAAGGGCATCGCCTTTGGACCGGCGGACATAGGTAAACCCGGTGCGGCTCAATTCGGTTGCGATACTGTCAGCGCGGGCCGGATGACGCGGCGCTAAAATCAGCCGCGCCTGCGGGTGGGTTTGGCGCAGGTGATGAAAGGCCTCAAGCACGGTGCGCTCTTCGCCCGGATGGGTCGAGGCAGCCAAAATCGTGGTGGCGCGGTCAAATTGCGCCGCGATGGGGTCGGCGTTTTTTAGCGCCGCGATGTCAATGTCGACGGTGCTTTTGAGGTTCATTTTCGGCAAAAGGGCGGCGGGCGGCAGGCCCAGTTGCAACAGCCGCTGTTCCGAGGCGGTGTCTTGGGCGGCAAGGCGGGTGATGGCGGCGATGGTAGGGCGGATGATGCCGCCAAAAATAGGTGCCATTTTTTCCCAGCGCTGGGCCGAGCGGTCCGACATCCGCGCGCCCGCAACAATCACCGGGATGGCGTTTTGCGCCAAAAGGGCAAAGCGATTGGGCCAAATTTCGTTTTCGATCGACACAAGGGCTGCGGGCGTCGTGGCGGTGATAAAGCGGCGCAACACCGGGCGCAGATCGAAAGGGGCGAGCCGCACGCTGACGCGCGGCAAAGCCCAGCCCCGGACCATTTTGCGTGCTGTGACCGTGTTGGTCGTGACCAAAATCTCAAGGTCGGGGCTGCGGCGCAGGGCCTCTTCGATCAGGGCGCGCGCGCCGGTGAGTTCGCCATTCGAAGCCCCGTGGACCCATAGTTTTGGTGCACAAGAAACCGGATGCGCGGTCAGTCCGGCCCCAAAGCGCTCCGCCAAATCCGACAGGCGTTCGCGGCCACGCAGCACTTGGCGCAACATCAAAAGTGCGAAAATCGGGCTGAGCACACTCAGAAGAAGGCGATAGATTAGCAAAAAGCCCCCGTTTGCGTTGGGAATGGGTCGATCCGTTTGGGTCACCTCGGCTTACGCGGGGGGCGCAGAGTTGGCAAGCGCGTTGGCGCAAGGCGCCCGTTACAGCAGCGCCCCACCACGACGCGGGGGGCGTTTTACGAGGTTTTGGGGGTGTGGGGGCATGAGGGAAGGTTTTGAGACGGGGTCTCAGGGCCGTTGGCACCGAAATGTGATTGGGGGCGGACGTGGGCGCGCATCAAGAAAACCTGCATCAACGACAGGCCGATCCGGTCAACAATCTCGGACAGATGTGTGTCACCTTGTTGCTCATATTGCGCGCAGACATCAAGCAGGCGTGAAATCGTATTCGCTTCGCTTTCGCTCAGGAGCGCAGGCTTGCCTTCTGCGCAATAATAGGGTGCCCCCGCTGCATTTGACGCCGCGCGATTGTGGTCAATGCCTGTGAAGCTAAGCCGCAACGCGCAGGAGGTCGATTGAATCACCGTGCGGCGCTTTAGAGGGGGTCGGGGCGGTTTCATAGCAGATCTCGTACTCAAACAGATGCGCCACCTGAATGGGGCGGCGTCGATACAATGGACTTTATAAAGAGGTGGGTCAGTTTTTAAGGAAGGCAAGCACATGTGCGCGCAATTGATGGTCACGCGCGGCAAGAAACGCAAAGGCTGAGGCTTGGGGGGTGTAGCGCAAGAGATCTATCGTGCCATCCTCGGACGCTTGGTAAACCAGTAATGCAGAGGCGCTGCCCTCTGGTAACATTCTTCGGATGCGCATTGCGCCGCGCACAATCGCGTCTTGGGTTTGGGAGCACTCGACGACAATCAGCTTATAGTGTTTCGCCTGAAGAGCCTGCTCTGCGGCATCAAAGCTGGTCACAGTTGTGGCGCGCATGTCCGCGAGGGTCTCAGCGGCGAGGCTTGCGGAGGGATCTGTCAAGGTGACGATCAGAAGTCCGGCGCGTTGTACGCCGTAGTCCTCAGACCTGCGATCCGTTGCGTCGCTGTGGTGTGGCATATTTTGACATCCGCCCGGCGCTGCACTGTTCAGCACAGCATGATACATCCGCGGATCTAAAGGCCGCGGGATCGGGGGGATCACTGTGGTGGGCAGGGCCAGCTTTGGGCCAGTCAAGCCGCCGAGCACCCGAAGCAGTCTGTCTTTGACGCGAGAAAGGGTGTGGGGCAAAGCAATGGTGGGCACTATGGGAACTCCTTGGTCGACGCGCTTATGACGCGCGACAATCGCGAGAGTTAGAAACAACTGGTTTCATCCGATCATGCCGGTGGGGCGTGGCCACGGGCTTTCCAAAGCGCTTGCGTAACATCGCGTAACTGACGCGACGTCAGTTTTGTCTCCCAGAATGCAAATCCATCAGCTTTGCGCCAGTTTTTCAGAGATATTCCGCTTTCTACACATATGAAACATGTTACATTGTTGCGAAATGAAAATTGGGATCACCGGGGCCATCGCGATGTCCGAGACTGGGCACACACACGACCTTTTGAAACGTGAAGTGGGTGCGTTACTTGAGAGCGCACAGTTCGCGCGTTCAAAAGTCAACCGTGCGTTGCTGAGTTTTCTGGCCGAAAGAATGGTCGAAGGACGCGCAGAGCAGATCAACGAATATGTCGTTGCGCATGACTTACTGGGGCGGGGCGATGATTTTGATCCTGCCATTGATCCGATTGTGCGGGTCCGAATGCGACGGCTGCGCGAGGCGATCACAACCTTTTACGATGACAATCCCCGCCGCTTGACCCAAATCAGCCTACCGCGTGGCAGCTATGTTTTGGCGCTCAAATCTGATGGCGAGACACCACAGGCCGCTGCTTTGAGTGCGACGGAGCCTGAGCGGCCTTTGGATCATACCGCGGAAGATGCGCCAGATGGTGATGATCCTCAAGCACAAGCGCCTGTCCCACCCGCGCCTGCTGCGCCAAGATCGGCGCGCTGGGGGGCTATGCGCGCTGTTTCGGTATTGGTCCTCCTTGTTGCCGTTGGAATTGGTGTGTTCTGGGTCTGGCAGAGGGTTTATCTGCGCCCGGAGCCTGTTGACACAGCGCGGATCGCTTTTGAAAGCTACCCCGTCATAGCCATCGCACCGTTCTCTAACCTGACGGGCAATCCGGCCAATACAGCCGTGGCCAAAGCGTTCCAACGCCAGATCGCTGGAGATTTTCAACGCTTTGGGCGGGCCAGGATTTGGGTTTTATCGGCGGATGAATATAGTGAAATGGAGGGGTCGGATTTCGTGCTGCGAGGCAATATTCTTGATCTGAAAGGGTCGGTGGATGTTGCGGTTGAATTGTCGGATTCGAAGACGCGACGCAGCTATGTTGACACACGCATCACGCGCTATCTTGAGGGTCGGAGCGTATCAGATGCGCTACATGAAATTTCGTTGCAAATCAGCGGAGGCTTGGGGGCGCAAGGCGGGGTGATCAGCCGTGTGAGCCTTGAGCACATGGATCAAAACCTGAATTCAGACAATGACGATCAACTTGATATCTACCGGTGTGTGACCCTGACAGATCGGTTTTTAATCTCCTATTCTATTGAACAGTTTGAAAAGGCCTATCAGTGTTTCGAAGAGTTAACCGTGGAGCTCGAAACGGACCCTGCGGGGGCGGCATCTTGGGGGACATTGCTTTTACATGCTGTGCCTGAATTTGCGTATATGGACACGGATCAGTTGCCTGAGCGAATGCGGTCCACGTCAGAGGACGTCACAGCCTATGCCAACGATGTGGCAGATCTATTTCCCAATTCTGACATGGCCTTTATCCTTTTTTCTGCGGTGAACAACGCCAAAGGCAATGTCGATTTGGCCATTCAGAACGCGCAGCACGCGGTGGCGCTCAATCCGGCCAATCCGACATCCTACGCGGTTTTGGCCTATAGTTATATGGCTGCGGATTTGTATCAAGAAGCACGTGCCGCAGCGCAGACCGCCATTCACATGAGCTTTGAACCAGCGCCCTACATGTACCTGCCGCTTTTGGTGGCCGGGTTGGTTCAAGAAAACGCCCGTTTGGTGGATGAGGCGCGCCAAAATATGGCGGGTAAAGACGGCCGGACCTATGATTTTTTGCTTTTGGCGGCCGCAGCGATGATCGGAGATCAGGCGACAGTGGACGCGCTTTTGGCACAGATAGAGCCCTCTGATGACCCTTTGGCGTTGGTGCGCCCCTTTGTGCAAGGCCAGATTGGGCTGGGCGTTTTGGAGCGGTATTTGGAGAGCGTCGGAGTGAATGTGCCCGACGCGCCTTGTCTTGACTCCGTCTCGGGCAATGTCTCACGCGGGCTTGAGGGGTGTCCGCGGTAACGGGGCGCGCCGCAAACTTTGAGGCGCGCCCTGTCATTTGGCCCGTCTACTGCGCCACGCAATCGGCAAAGTAATGCGACACGCCATCGGGGCCGATCTCATGCACCAAGCCATGAATATCGGTTTCAAACCCCGGACATTCGCGCGCGAATTCGCGGTTAAATTTCAGGTAATCGACGATCTTTTTGTTGAACACCTCGCCCGGAACCAAAAGCGGAATACCCGGCGGGTAGGGCGTGACCAAACTGGTGGTGATGCGGCCTTCGAGATCGTCAATCGGCACCCGCTGCGTGGTGCGTTGGGCGATATGGGCGAAGGCATCCGAAGGCGTCATCGCCGGGGTGTGATCGCTCAGATAGATGTCGGTTGACAGGATCGCTACGTCATATTTGGCGTACAGCGCATGAACGTGCTGACACAGATCGCGCAACCCCATTTGTTCATAGCGCGGATGTTTGGCACAAAATTCCGGCATGGTTCGCCACAGCGGTTGGTTGCGGTCATAGTCGTCTTTGAACTGTTGCAACGCTGCAAGCAGGGTGTTCCAGCGGCCTTTGGTGATGCCGATGGTGAACAGGATGAAAAAGCTGTAAAGCCCGGTTTTCTCAACAACCACCCCATGTTCGGCCAAGTATTTGGACACGATAGAGGCCGGAATCCCGGTGTCCTCAAACCGTCCGTCCAAATTCAGGCCGGGGGTGATCAATGTGGCTTTGATCGGGTCGAGCATGTTGAACCCCGGCGCCATGTCGCCAAAGCCGTGCCATGCATCTTCGCCGTCAGAGGGCTGGACGCCATCCGCATCGGTTTTCTTGAGCACCCAGTCTTTCGTCGCGGCCATGCCTTCGTCCTCAAGCTTTTCCGGGCCCCAGACCTCAAACCACCATTCGCCTTCGCCAAATTCATCATCCACCTTGCGCATGGCACGGCGGAAATCGAGCGCTTCCATGATGCTTTCTTCTACCAAAGCGGTGCCGCCCGGAGGTTCCATCATTGCCGCCGCCACATCGCAGGACGCGATGATCGAATATTGCGGGCTGGTCGAAGTGTGCATCAAATAGGCTTCGTTAAACAGGTGCCGATCCAGTTTGGTATCACGCGAGTCCTGCACCAAAACCTGACTGGCCTGCGAAATACCCGCCAGCAATTTGTGAATGGATTGCGTGGCATAGGTCACGGAATGCTGGTTGCGGTCGCGTTTGCGGCCCATCGCGTGATAGGTGCTGTAGAACGGGTGAAAGGCGGCGTGCGGCAGCCAGGCCTCATCGAAATGCAGGTTCTCGACATAACCATCGAGCAGGTCTTTTATGGTCTCGGTATTGTACAACACGCCATCATAGGTCGACTGGGTCAGCGTCATGATCCGCGGTTTGACCGCATCGGCATCGACGCCCGCAAGCAACGGGTTGGCGCGGATTTTGGCCTTGATCGCCTCGGGTTCGAATTCGGATTGCGGGATCGGGCCGATGATGCCGTAGTGGTTGCGCGTGGGTTTCAAAAACACCGGAATGGCACCGGTCATGATGATCGAATGCAGGATGGATTTGTGGCAGTTGCGATCCACCACCACCACGTCGCCGGGGGCCACCGTGTGATGCCAGACCATTTTATTCGAGGTCGAGGTGCCATTGGTGACGAAAAAGCAATGATCGGCGTTGAAAATCCGCGCGGCGTTGCGTTCAGAGGCACCAATCGCCCCGTTGTGATCTAAAAGCTGTCCCAACTCCTCAACCGCGTTGCACACATCGGCGCGCAGCATGTTTTCGCCGTAAAACTGGTGATACATCTGGCCGATCGGGGATTTCAAAAACGCCACGCCGCCGGAATGGCCGGGGCAATGCCATGAGTAAGAGCCATCTTCGGCATAGTCCAACAGGGCTTTGAAAAACGGTGGCTGGATGCCTTCGAGATATTGTTTCGCCTCACGGATGATGTGGCGGGCAACGAATTCCGGCGTGTCTTCAAAGGCGTGAATGAACCCGTGCAATTCGCGCAGAATGTCGTTGGGCAAGTGGCGCGAGGTTTTGGTCTCGCCGTAGACGTAAATCGGCACATCGGCGTTTTTCCACCGCACTTCCTCAATGAAATTGCGCAGGTTCAACACCGCCGGATCAAGGTCGGGGCCGGGGCTGAACTCTTCGTCGTCAATCGACAAAAGAAACGCACTGGCGCGCGATTGTTGTTGGGCAAATTGTGACAGATCGCCATAGCTGGTGACGCCTAAGACCTCAAATCCCTCGCTTTCAATCGCGGTCGCCAAGGCGCGAATGCCAAGGCCAGAGGTGTTTTCTGATCGAAAGTCCTCATCAATGATAACGATGGGGAATCTAAATTTCATGACATTCTCCTATCGGGGCATTCGGTGATATTTTGATCAAACGAATAGGGGATTGCCCCAGATTTCTGTGCGCTGTTGCGTTGGACTATGGTGTGATTTGCACGGCTATGTCCAGACGCCGTCACGACCGGAGCGCTTTGTTTTAAAGCGGTGTTTTACAGCGGCTTTCGGGAGGCAAGAGATGAGGCGCACGATTGAAAACCGCGCGCCTCATGTGATCAAGCCGGTCATGTCCCAAGCCCTTGAGGGGCGTTTTGAAATCAAAGGCGGGGCAGGGATGGCGCCGTGCACTCGGGGCGCGCATCCTGCCCGGCGGCCCCCCACAGTCCTCGGTAGGCCTTCGTCAGTCCCCGATCCGTTGCCACGTATCGCTGCCACTGACGCGACAGCCATCGGAGCTTACCCCCAACATCGCAACGGCGACATCGGGCAAGACGATTTCAATGGTATGGTCAAACCGGATCAGGTCAGGACGGACCACCTCCAGCAGCAAAGACAGGCGCGATCCGCCACCCGCCCCCTGTGGGATTTGGTCAAAGACCTCGGGCGACACGTCAGTCTCCCAACGGTTTTTCCCGGTTTGGCTCCACCGGGCCTTCATCGTGTGTGACATCTCCAACGTGTTGGGATCAAAAGGGCTCGAAAACGTCATCCGGCGCGTGTCCCCCATTATCCCCGGCAGTGCGCCAAGCGTGTTGGGAACCGCTTGCGCCACCATCGGCGGACAGCCTTGCGTGCGGATCGGGCCGATGTTGGCCTGCCAAAGGCCATCGCGCGGCCCCCCCTCCACAGGGTCATCCGGGAACAGAACCACCGGCGTGTTCGGCGCGGCGGGGTCGCCTTCGGGGAACAGGTCTTCGGGCAGTCTTGGCATCTTTGGACGACAACGGACTGGGCCGATAAAGGCGACATGATCCGCCCCAACCAAGACCTGTAATTCGGCGAGTGTCACCTCAGCCAGATTGACATTGCGTGTCGTGCGGGCGCCTGCGTCGATCAAAATCGTTTGGCCTTCGACGTAGTCGTCGACAATGGCCGCCACGCCGCCGTTGGCATAGACGTCGGTGGCAGGCGTTTCATATGTCAGGGTGTCGCCGCGAAATGTCAGGATCGGCGGATTGCAACTTTGCGCCGTGGCCGGTGCAGCGGCCAACAGGGCAAGACTCGTTAACATGGCACGCATGGGTCAGTTTCCTTCCAAATGCGACAGCAAAGCGTCAAGGGCGGCGGGGTTGGTGATTGGTTTTGGCGCATCGACTTTGTCGGCAATGGCGTTGCGGACATCCGCCGTGCCGCCCTGCACCAAGGTGAAGGCGATCAAACCGATCTCGTCGGTTGCGATGTAGGGCGTAAATTCGCACAGCGTTCCGACGCGGGTCTCAACACAGCCGTCTCCCCCGCTTTGGTTCAACCCGATCCGCTTGGCATTGCCAGCGGGGTCTTTGTCGGTGAACCAAGTGGAGACGGTGCCGTCCGCCTGACGGGTCATCACCTCGACGGACCAGCTTGGCGGCAGGACACCCGCGATCTGCATATTGGGCTGTTCAAAGAGGCAGGCGGCCTTGAGTGGGCAGCGCCGCAGGACCTCACCCGGCACATAAGGTGTGGTCGTGGGGGTCGCAGTGCCGTCAGTGGCCAGAGTGCTCAACACGCCCGCCACATCCGGTATCGCGTTGCCACTCGCCGCAGCCCCCATCAGGGCCTCCATTGCCTTTGCGGCATCGGGGTCTTCTTTGGTCAGATCTGAGAGGATAGTCGCCATGGCTTCGGCCGGGCTGGGCAAGTTGCGGGGTGCGATGTCGCGCAACAGCAGTTTGAGCATGTCAAACGCCGCCAAGGTCTCTGCGCTTGCGGGCTCAAACCGACAGAGCAAGCCGGGCTGGACCTCAAGGCAGGGTCCGTTCATCTTGAGCCACTGACGCGGGTTCAGGATGACGGTGTTCTCGGGCGCATCAGGGTTGAAAAAGCGCATTCGGACCAGGCCGCGGTCCCCACCGGCCACATAGGCTTCGCGGGTCGGAACATCGGTGACCCAGCCTGCGGGAAGGACGCCGATGATCTGCGCCGCATCGTCCTCGAAACTACATTGGACTGCGTCGTGACAGGCAAATCCGATGTCGTCTGAAAGCGGCGGTTCGATGTCGGTGGCCAGATCTATGGGCATGTCACGCGGGATCATGAACGAGGTGGACCCGTTGGCGCTGACGGTGATGTGGCCAAAATATGTCGCCCCATCGGCCAAACCGTTGACCCCCCAAATGCCCAGATCCAGCGCAGTGGCCCATGGCCCGGCAATGGCAGTCCCCGAGGCGATCGGGCTTTCATTTTCCCGGCCGATGGGAATGAGCGTCCAGTCAACGGGCTGACCCTCCGCCCCGTCGGCGGCAATCACAACTTGCACCACACCCGATCCGGCCTGCGGCACGTCCTCGCCCATGCCACAGCCGCTGTCGTCATCACAGCGCGCGGCTTGGGCCAGTTGGGTCGTTGGTGCGGGGGTGTTTGTATCGGCATCTGTGGCGCGGGCGTCCTCGTCAAAATCCACCACAGGGCCAACCGTCAACGGCAGGCGGGTCGCCACCTGATGCGCATCATCAAGGCCGCCGAAAATATAGACCAGTTCATATTCCCCCGGTTGAGTTGGGGCCAAAAGCGGCTTGGCAGGCCCATAGCGATTGTCGAAAAACTCGGCCAGTGTGACCGTGTTGTCCCAAGAGACGCGTTGGTCGTTGAGCCGGATTTCAAGCCAGTCGTCACTGCCCATGCCACCCGCGATGGTCACCGGGATGTCGGCCCCCGGTTCCACGGCGGGCGGGGCGGTCAGCGTCACATCAGGGCGCTCCACAAAGCTCACGACAAAGGTTTTCATCGCGGCGTCGATCGGCAGTTCGGCGTTGCGGCTGAAAGTCAAAAGATAATCGCCCGGCTCCGGCGGCGCACGAAACGCTCCGACATGACCGCCAAGCGTGCTGTCTTGGCTCGCATAATCATAGCGCCGATCCGTTGTGGTGCTGGCATCTAAGGGCAACAGGGAGAAGATGAAATCACCGCCGCCTGTGGCCAAGCCTTCCTCCCGCACACGGTAGGGCAGCAGCGCGTTGACCCCGGCCCGAAACGCGCCGGTTGGGGCGGGCATATCGAGCGTGGGCAGCAGGCCCTGAAACGGCACATAGATGGTGCGGTTGTCCCCGGCGACCACGGGCACCACGATTTCGCCATGCCCCATCTCGCCCGCATCGGCGATGATCCGGTAGTCACTTGCGATCAGATCCACAGGCAGAGCCGCCGCTTGGGTGAAATCCAATGTGCCAAGGGGGATCACGGCCCCGGTTGCCAGATTTTCGGCGCTGAACTGCACCCGGTCCGGGCGTCCGGCGATGTCGGCGCGAATGGTGAGATTGAGCGTCGCCTGATCTGCGGGCAGGTCTTCGCCGACAACCGGGGCGGTGGTGCGGATCAAGGCGTCGGCCAGCTCCGCCCCCGATTGGGTCGACAGGACTAGCCCGCCGGTGGTGTCGGCCACGCAAGAGATTTGGGCCATTTCGCTTTCAGTGAGGCCAAAGCCAACCACATGCGCGCGCACAGGGATGCCCATCGCCGCCAAACCGGACGCGACCGCGCAGACATGGCCACCGCAGGTTTCCAACCCGTCCGTGACCAAAACGATATCCGCCTCTTCGCTGGATGCGGGGATTTGTGACGCCGCCAGTTGCAGAGCGTCGGCCAGGGGCGTCTTGCCGCGCGGGTTCAGCGTGCGCAGCCGTGCGCCCAAACTGTTCGGGTCTTGCCGTCCGACCGGGGCCAGCACCTCGATGTCCGAACAATCGCCTTTGCGGTTGTGGCCATAGGCGATGACGCCCAAAGGCTGTGCCGGGTCACGCGCCGCCAAAAAATCGCTCAACACATCGCGGGCCACTTCGATCCGCGATGTGCCATCGTCCAATTGTGACCACATCGACCCTGAGGCATCCAAAATCAGCACCGAAGCCCGGTCTTGGGCCGATGCCATGATCGGGAGAAACAAGAAGAGGGAGGCTATCAGCCCCTTCAACGCTGTGCGCATTTCAAAGTCCTTTGAACGATTCGTGACTCGTGACGGTAAAATTTCCTTGAAACAGACCCGCTCCCCCGCTTTATTTCAATGTACGGTTTTCCATAGGTTCCGCGATGCATGCCGACGATATTTACCATCTGCTTGCGACAGGTGCGTGTCCCGAGGCGTGTTGGGGCGCCACTTGGCGCTATCTTGACCATTTGGGATTTGATCGCGTCATTTACCTCGCGACGAGCGACATTTCCGACCGGCCCAGCGTGCGCACGACAATGCCTGATGGGTTTCAGAGCTTCTATATGGACAATGGCTACACGCAGGACGATCCTTTTTTGCAGTATTGCCTCTCGTCGCCGGTTCCTATCGACACTGGGAAAGCGCATATGGATCAATACACATATCTGACAGGACGACAAAAAGACCTGATCGCCACGGCGGGCGATGTGGGGTTCAATGCCGGGTTTTCGGTGGCGGTACGTTATCCTTCGACGCATGGTCCCGAGGGCTGGAACCTTGGATCCAGCCAATCGGCGCGCGAGGTCGAGGCGATCAAGGCGGCGCATCTTGCACAGATCAAGCCATTGCTGTTTGGGCTGAGTGGTCGGCTTGGGGCCGCGGGGCCCACGGTCATTTTGAGCCGCCGCGAGACCCAGTGCCTTGACCTTCTCAGTCGCGGATTGCGGATCAAGGCGATTGCGGTGGAGCTTGGGATCAAACCCGTGACGGTCGACATGCACCTCTCAAATGCCCGCAAAAAAATGAATGCGCCAACGACGAAAAACCTTCTGCGAAAATACTGGGAAACGACGGAAAAGGCCAAAGGCGGCCATGCGGACCCACGTGCATCTTTCTAATGTACCGGCTCGGCTCAAAGAGTTGAACAAAGTGATTGCAAAGGACGTGAAGTCCGGCGCGCGTCTCGTCTCTGGGAAGACACATTCAAAGCAATTTTTAGCAGGCGGCGGTTTGTTGATACTTTCACGAACGCCGAGTGATCGAAGGGCGTTTCGGAAGGCGATTATATACTTGAGAAAGCAACCGCTTGATTGCATCTGAGGTTCAAGGCGTTGCCGCCATGAACGTCACCAAAAGGCGGATCAGTAGCCACTTCCTGAGCCTCCTGTACCGTAGCGTTCCCCGCCCACGCGGGGATCAGCCGGTGCTGCGGGCTTATTGAGTTTTGTGCTTATGAGCACGACGGAGTATGAGCGTTTGGTCGATGTGCGTGTCTCTGCACTGCTGGGGAGAGAGCCGGGGCAGATTGGTAAGCTGATGGGCCGGAGCAGAGCCATCCATCTCATCCGGTTTGGGCCGTTTGCTGTCATGTGGGAAAACGGTCCATTGCCGTCGGTCGTGAGCGAAGCTAGGCTGCGGTACGGCTTCCCCGCAGCAGACCCTCGGCACAGCTTGTGAAAGGCCGTGGTGCCGGGGATGCCTTTTGTAGCGCCGCCGCCCCTGTCTGCTCTGGTTGGGCACCATTCCAACGGCTTCAATTGCCGGCTGCTTGCATCATGCCGGGCATGAGTTGCCGTTGTAGAATTGCCGCTCTATTGACCCAACGCCGCACCGCTCCGGCGCGCCCGATGTGATCCTTCGGGCGCGCTTCTGCCTTACCCCACCAAAGTCTGCCGGGCGCGCAGGGCGCGGTAGAGACCGTCTTTGCGGGCCATGAGTTCCAAAGGCGTGCCATCTTCGACGATCCGTCCCCGATCAAAGACGAGGATGCGATCCATCCGTTCGACAGTGGCCAAACGGTGGGCAATCACCAAAGTGGTGCGCCCCTCCATCAGACGCTCTGCGGCCTGCGCCACCTTGGCCTCGGCCTCTGAATCGAGCGAAGATGTCGCCTCATCCATGATCAGCACCGGCGCGTTCGACAAAAAGGCGCGCGCGATGGCGACCCGCTGTCGCTCCCCTCCCGACAGTTTGACACCGCGCTCACCCACCTCCGTGCCAAAGCCTTTGGGCAGCCGCTGGATGAAACCGAGTGCCCCCGCGCGTTCGGCGGCCTCCCGGACATCTTGCATTGACGCGCTAGGACGGGCGTAGGCGATGTTCTCGGCCAAGGAGCGGTGAAACAACACGGGCTCTTGCGGGACAAGCGCGATGTGTTGGCGCAACACCTCCAAGGGGACGCGCGCGATATCGACACCGCCCAAAGTGATGGTGCCGTCGTTGATTTCGTGAATCCGCTGGATCAGTTTCACGAAAGTGGTCTTGCCCGAACCAGACCGTCCAACCAGTCCGACTTTCTGGCCCTTTGGAATGGCAACGTCCAGATTGGCAAAAAGCGGTGTTGCAGCCCCGTCGTAGCCATAATCCACATGATTGAACGCCAGTGCAGCAGCGCGGGATGGCAAGGCGGTTTCGGGCCGTTTGGCGACAGAGGTTTCGGGGGTGGCCCCCATCAGCGCCACCAGTTCCTCGGCATCGTTGACGGCCTTTTGCAGCCCGCGCACATGGTTGCCCATCTGGCGCAAATAGCCGTCGAGCATCCCAAGGGCAGAGACCACAAAGGCAATTTCGCCAGCATCGGCCAGACCACGAGTATAGGCGACAAGAGCCCCGCCCAGAACCGTCGCTCGCAAGGCCCAGATCGTCATGTCCTGTGACAGGCCGGACACTGTGCCGCGCCGCCATGTGCGCCGACTGCGATGCGCCCATTTGTCCAAGACAAGGCCCAGCCGGGTGTCTTCGCGCAGCTCGCCCGCATGGGCGCGCACGACCCCGTTGGAGGTGATCGCATCGGCCAGCGCGCCAGACACGCGGCTGTCTTGCGCATTGGCCAAACGGGCCGCAGGCGCCACCCAGAACAGCGTCAACGACAGGGAGAATGTCAGGAACACAAGCGCACCGATCCCAGCGATAAGCCCGACTTCCCAGCGAAACGCTGTCAGTGTTCCGATGGTGCCCAACAGGATCAGCGCCGAGGGCAACAGTGCCAATAACAGCAGGTCTGCCATTTCATCCAAGGCCCAAGCCCCACGTGTGATTTTACGCACGGTGGAGCCGGCAAAGGCGTTTGCGTGCCAGTCGGCGGGGAGCCGTTGAACATGGGCGAATGCTTCGGATTCGGCGGCGCGCATGGAAGGGATGGTCAGGTCGATGATGGCAAAATAGCTTAGAATTTTGGCAACTACGGAGAGGACTCCAACCCCCAAAAGCGCCCCGAAGGCAGACCAAGGCGTCTTAGACGCGGCAACTGCATCGACGAGGCGACCCGTAAAAACAGGCACGGACAGGTCGGCAGCCGCAGAGACCAAGACCAAGGCCAAAATGGAGACGACCTTGCCCTTTTGACGCATCCAAAGACGGAAAGTGAACGAGAAAACACGCGCAAATGCGCCGTGAGCAGAAAAATGGATCATGATGACAGTGTCACAACCGGATTGGCTGCGCCTTGCGAATTGCTTGAAAAGTGGGTCCAGCGTGGACCAATACATCTGTACCTTTTGGCGAAAGCGCCACAGAAGCGTCAGATAAGGGCGGCTCCGAAACCGGAGATCCCCGGGAGGACGTGATAAGCGATGATCATGTGCGTCCTCCTAGCAAGGTGTCATTGAGACTATTTTAATTGGTGATTTTATGGTCCGTCAAGTACAAGTTGAGGACAGCCTTCGAAGAGAATACGGCCGATTGCGGCCCCCTCATTGATCGCTAAAGATGCTGCGCCCGCATCCCGCTTTGCGGACATTGGTTTCCGTGATCATTCCCCTCTATCATTTACCGAACACTAGGGAGGTGTTCAGATGGAACGCGAACCCATGGGCGGATACTTCATGGGCGAAGGCGGACGCGTAGCGAGTGTCAATATGATCAATGTCGCAAAGCCCGTGCGCGGGAGTTTTCTTGGTGGCAAGGTGGCGCTGAAACTTGTGCGCGCGTTGCTGGACTGGGCAAAATCACAGAATGCGAACATCGGCCAGCGCGCGTTCATTATCAAATTTTTTAGATTGGACCTAAACACCAATGACTAGGAAGGCCGCTGACACCTCGTTGGGTATCGAACCAGATCACGAAATGGCGGCGTGAGGCGAATGTGCAGCCATGGGAAGATGGTCGGAAAAAAAATACTGGCGGATGCTCGAGGGACTGCAGTTACGCGTTTGCTTAATTCGGACCTCTCGCTACGTCAGATTGCGACACTTATGGGATGGTCTGTGCGCTATGCTGCGCAAGTCATAGAGCTGTACGCACGGGTGAGCCCTGATGAAAGTGATGCTGTTCTTGCTCGACTGGAAGCGGCGAAAAAGCGTTGTGAGACGTGAAAGCCGTAAACGGACATGTAAACGGCAGTGCCGTTACATTGAAAGGAGTGATGCAAGTGCTTGAAAATAAATGGAGGCGAGTAGGAGAATCGAACTCCTGTACACGGATTTGCAATCCAGAAAGAACGAAAACAAAAACAACGGCTTAGGGGTGCAAAATACCCCCTGACAAAATGTGAACAAAAAGCGAAAGTTTCAAAGCCAAATTCGCCGGTTCAAAACGAAAAAGGCCCCGTCACAGCGGCAACTGTGAGCCGGGGCCAAATAGAAAAAGCCTGTCAGCTTTCAACGCACATTAGCATGGGCCAGTGCCGCTCCGCAAACGCTCAGTCGGCTTTTTCGTGGCCTCTGACCGGTGAGGTGGTCCAATGAGCTGGCGCATAGCAAATGAATGCGCCGAGCGCCGCTTTGGCAGCGCCGCGCGCAAGCAGATTATTATGTTTCTCGCCGACAAGGCGAGCGATGACGGCTCGGGCATCTGGTGCTCCAAGGGGACCATCCAGCGCCACACAGAGCTCAGCGAGAGTACGGTGAAGCGCACCATCATCGACTTCCTGCGCGAAGGCATCCTGATCGAAACAGGGAGGCGGCAATGCAAGAACGGCTACACTGTCATTTACCGCATCGTTCTGGAGCGCGTGGCCGCGCTCGAACCCACGGCTGAGCCCGATATTGAGACGGGGGTCACTGTGAACCCCGTCCAGCCTGAACCCGGTACGGGGTCCGCGGTGAACGGGGTACGGGGTTCACGGTGGACCCCAAACCATCCTAAAACCATCCATAAACCACCTACGCGCAGGCGCGAGGCGGCGGAGGAGGTTGAAGATCTTGAACCTGAGAAGATTTTGGCGGCCTATCCCGAAGACAGGATCCGAGACCGGCGAACCAGTTTGCGCCTGATTGCAGCGGCCATGAAGGCCGGGGTAGAGCCCGATGACCTGCTGCAGGCGGTCAAAGCATATGCGAAGGAAAGCGAGGGCTACACGCGCAGCAAGGTCTGTTTCTCAGACAACTGGTTCAAGATGCGCCGGTGGGAGAAGGGACTGGCCCAGGTTCAGGCCGACCGCGAGAAGGCTCGAGAGGCCGAAGCCAAAGGCCGTGCGAGCCTCGCCGAATGGATCCACGAGCGTCATCCCTTGTGCCGCCACATCACCAACCGGCAGATCGAGGATTTGATCGTGTCAAAGCTGGTGACTCCCGAGCAGGTGCGCGCTGCGGGGCTGCAGGCGTGAGTGCGGTTCGATTGTTACGCTATGGCGTAAAAATTGAATATTTACGTTGCAGCGTAATTTGTTTTGATTTACGCTGTGCCGTAAAAGGAGCCACATCATGGACCTCACAGCACGAACGGCCGAGCAGATCGGCGAGGCACTCCGCCGGACGCGCAAAGCGCGCGGCTGGACCCAAAGCGATATCAGCGCGCGTACGAATTTGCGCGTCGCGACAATTTCGTCGCTCGAGAATGGCGACGCGGGAGCGAAGCTCGCCACAGTGCTCGCTGTCATGGCGGCACTTGGGCTTGAGTTCCGATTGGTGGAGCGCGGTGGCTCGCTTGAAATTGAGGATATCTTCTGATGGCCAAACACGGGCGTAGGGGTACTATGCAGGTGCTTCTGAATGGAAGGCTGGTGGGGGCTTTGCGTCTCGCAGGCTCGGGCGCAATCAACTTCACCTATGATCCGGACTGGCTGTCGTGGGAACACGCCATGCCCATCTCTTTGTCCCTGCCTTTGCGCGAAGAGGCGCACCAAGGTGGCCCTGTCATAGCCTACCTGGAAAATCTGTTGCCCGACAATCAGGCGATACGAGAGCGCGTAGCCGCTCGGGTGCGCGCTGGAGGCACAGACGCATGGCACATGCTGGAGAAGATCGGCCGCGATTGTGTGGGGGCCTTGCAGTTTGTTTCGGGTGAGATCCCCGAGGTTGGCGCACTCGCGGGAGAGCCCGTTTCCGAGGCACAGATTGCGGATATGCTGCGCAACCTCGCAAGCGCTCCGCTAGGCTTGGACGAGGAAGACGACTTCCGTATTTCCATCGCAGGGGCGCAGGAGAAAACCGCGCTGTTGCGCCACGAGGGCGCGTGGATCCGTCCATCGGGACTTACCCCAACAACCCATATCCTCAAGACCCAGCTTGGCGTTCTGCCTGCAGGGATCGATTTGTCCGATAGCGTCGAGAACGAGTTCTTCTGTATGAGCTTCTGCCGCGCCATGGGCATGGATGTGGCGGAGGTCGAGATTGCCGATTTTGAAGACGTGCGGAGCCTTGTCGTGACGCGGTTTGATCGGCGTTGGACCAAGGATGGCCGCTTGATCCGCCTCCCGCAGGAAGACTTTTGCCAAGCGCTGACTGTCCCACCCAGCCAGAAGTATCAGATGGACGGCGGACCGGGGATCACCGAAGGGATCGGCTTGCTAACCGGTAGTGATGACCCCGAGGCGGATCAGCGGGTGTTCTTCCGCGCGCAGGTGCTGTTCTGGCTTTTAGGGGCGACGGACGGGCACGCGAAGAATTTCAGTATCGCATTGCGCCCTGGTGGTTTCCGTATGACCCCGCTCTACGATGTGCTGAGTGCCCAAAAAGCCGTGGATGACAGTCAAATTCGCCAGAACCGGATGCGCCTCGCGATGGCCGTCGATGGACACTATCGGATCAATGAGGTGGTGCCGCGTCATTTCCTGCAGGCTGCAAAGGCGGCTGGTTTTGGTGTGACGCTGGCGGAAGAGGTCTTGTCGGACATCGCGACGGAGCTTGAACTCGCCTTGGACAAGACACTCGCAGACTTGCCGGATGGATTCCCACAGCCATTGGCCGAAGCCATTGTTGCTGGCGCAAGACGTCGGGCGATTGCCTTTCATGCCGTATGATCCGCAGATCATATTTCCGCTTTATGATTGGTAGATCATATTGGCTGCGGCAATCGGCGAGCCCAGCACAGGAGATGCAGCGTTTTAAGCCAGCTTCGACGGGCCAGCCAAGGGATTGACGGCCAAACCCAGATCCTCAGTGCCGTGTTTCCGACTGCTGAACATAAGCGGGCAGCCGTATCAGGCGCGGGGCAAGCCCCACTTCAACAAGAAAATTCCCCTGCGCCAGCGCATTCCTCGCGAGGCAAGTTTCTCGCTGACAGCCCCTTGGTGCCAGCTTTGATCATGTTCATCGAAACACTCAAAATGAGGATCAAAAAATGGCTACTCAAACTTTGAAACTGAACGTCAAATCCGGCGAAAAAGACGGCAAGAACTTCTGGGACCGCTGCGGCGTCCTCTTCGTCAACACCGACGACAGCGGCAACATCACTTCAATCAACGTCAAACACAGCATGTTCCCCGACGTCGAGATGGTCGCCTTCCCGCGTCGCGATGATGATCCGGTCACCGAGTGACCTTAGCGCTAGGGCGGGTTTCCCGCTCTGGCTTTCATCGCCCGAACCTTCTGCTTCCTCTGTCTTGAACCATCTGCTCCAGTTGCCTTTTTCGTTGCTCAGCTTCGAGCTGATGTTCTTTGCAACAACTTCCACAGCTACATCTGTAGAACCCGTTTTCACACTTGCCGAGGTCTCGGCTGTCTATAATCTTGTTACACTTATGACCAAGACAATGATTCAAGTAGTGCTTTGCATCCCTGTCAGCACACTTTGGATTGTCACAGTAGAAAACGGTAGCTCTATAGGCCGCGATGAGTTGCTTGGAAATAGTCGACTGCGTAACAGGATCGAAAACTCTGACTTCAACTCTAGAATACTTGAAATCGGGCTTCATCAAATCTCCGCAAGAACGGCAATCCAACACCGCGCGAAGGTCCTTCAACCGATTGAAATAGCCCGCAAGCTTGATTGGAAAATCCCTGCGTGAGGGTTGATCCGCTTTTTCGTATGACCTACCGAAGTAGCTAAGCCAGTCGTAGATATTGAAATCGAAAAAATGTTTGTCGAGGTCAGGCATGATTTGAGGATCGTCACACCTGCTGACCTGCTCCCCATTGAGTCCGCTAATTTAGGTTAGCTCTGTT
>TARA_R110001583_G_scaffold195543_1_pt1 | contig 57410 bp, 52 predicted proteins | sample TARA_R110001583 | Tara Oceans TARA_R110001583 (sample SAMEA4398432) | marine metagenome | biome: Polar Biome; feature: [MES] marine water layer (ENVO:01000295) within the mesopelagic zone...; material: water (ENVO:00002006), including particulate matter (ENVO:01000060) such... | reverse complement strand
TGCCGGTGAAGCCCGTTCCACTTCAGGATTATCGCGATATTGGAGGCGAGTAAACGCGGGCATTCGGCAAACTTCGACACTACCTGCGAGGTAGGAGAGGCCGGGCCTGATGACGCCGGGCCGCTCAAGCTGAAACTGCAGACTGGTGGATGTTTTTGGGCGATGCCAATGATCTGAGAGACTTGGGCCTTTGACGCTCTAACGTCAGACAACGGGTGCATCAGTCCGCGCACATGTATTTTGGGTGGGACCCTTATCGGCTCAAAGCGCATGCACTTTATCCGACATAGATTGATTTTCTCTCGACAAATTTTTATGGACTCCACGATGGTTTCATCGCTGGTTTTTCTGGTGTGATCTTGCTTTAAGATTCAAAAATAACACTTTGAAAAATAATGGTTTAATAATATTTTTGATTGATTTTTCGTAAGGCATTTCGAATTTCTGCAATAGGGCATATGGTTGAGGATAAATTGATCTCAATCTCAATGTGTTGCAAAGAGTTTTTGAAGGGCCGAACGATGGGGTCAATCATGGCGGTCATTTCAACATGGTCGGAGAGGACGAAGTCGGTGTCGAACAACACGGACGACGTCGGAGAACGTGTTCAGGCCGTGCAGGTAAGGGATCACATATAATGCGCCTTCTCGTTTCAGCTGATATTCACCTTGGGTCACCGATCCGATCCGTGGCGCTGCGCAACCCTGACCTTGGAGATCGGTTGAAACAGGCCAGTCGCGACAGCTTTGCCGAGATCGTCGATCTGGCGATATTGGAACAGGTGGAGGCCTTGGTTCTGGCGGGCGACATTTTTGACAATGGCTACCCGGACCTGAAAACCCGCGCCTTTCTGATCACCCAGCTTGCGCGCGCCGCGGAGGCGGGCGTGCCGACGGTGCTGATCCGGGGCAATCATGATGCGCTGCTTGATCACCGGGCGCAGGGGGATTTGGGGCCGGACATCCATCTTTTGCACAAGGCCGCTCCGACGGTTGAAATCGACGGCATCGCATTCCACGGGCTCTCCTTCGATGCGGCCCATGTGGCCAAGAGTTTCCTGCCGGAGTATCCCCGTCCGGTGCCGGGTAAGCGCAATGTGGGGTTGATGCACAGCTCGCTGGACGGCGCGCCGGGGCATGATCCCTATGCGCCCTGCGCCGAACGGGATTTGATGGCGCATGGGTTTGATCTTTGGTGCCTTGGGCATATTCATGCGCCGTTTGAGCGGCGTGATGGTCCGGTTTTGGCGGTCATGCCGGGCATTCCGCAGCCGCGCCACTTTGGCGAACGTAGCGGCGGCACCGTGACCCTTGTGACTTTGGGCGAGGGGGTGCCTGAGTTTGAGCGCCGCGCCATTGGCCATCTTGGATTTTGCGACTGCGCGCTGGATCTGAGTGCTTGTTCTGATCAACAAGAGGTCTTGCGTCGCCTGCGCGAGGCATTGATGTCCGTGCAACAGCCGGGGCGCGATAGGGCGGTGCGTTTGCGCGTCACCTCAGATCGGTATGACACGACCTTGGTGACCGAACTGGCGCAAGAGATATTGGAGGGCATCGACGGCGTATTCCTCGACAAGGTCAAATCCACGCCGCCGCCGCTCAACCCCGGCGCTGTGGCTGACGATCTGGTCCGCCTCATGCAGGACGAATTGCGCGAAGACGGCTTTCGACAGGCGGCGCTGCAACAGCTCGAAGACCTGAGGCTCGCTTTGCCGTCCGACATAATGGATGCGTTGGACGAGGGGGAACTCGACGCGCTTTTGGCAGATGCGATTGCCGAAGTCTCGCTGAGTTTGCATGCGGGGGGGCTCAAATGAGGCTGAACCGCTTAGATCTGATCCGTTACGGCCGTTTCAAGGACGCAAATCTCACCTTTCCAAAGCCCGCCGATGGGGCCCCCGATGTGACCGTGATCTTTGGTCCGAACGAGGCGGGCAAGTCCACGACTTTCAACGGTTTTTTGGAATTGCTCTTTGGGTTCAAAAGCGGTGCACATCCCTATGCCTTTCGGTTTGAGCGAAGTGATCTTTTGGTGGGGGCAGAGCTTGAGCTGCCCGGACACGGGCCGATGGTTGTGCGCCGCAACAGCAAGCGGTCGCAATCGTTGTTGGACGCGCAGGATCGCCCGATAAACGAGGCGATCCTATCGAGTGCGTTGCACGGTCTGACCCGAGACACCTATGAGGAACGGTTTTCGCTCAACGAAAAGGGGTTGCGCGAAGGTGGCGAACGGATCGCGGGGGCACAGGGCGACCTTGGCCAACTTCTGCACGCGGGGCTTTCCGGGCTGACGGGCATGGCGCAGACGCTGGACGCTCTGGCGGAGCGGGCCGATGCATTTCACAAGAAACGCGGTCGGGCGACCGTGTTGAAAACAGGCAGCGATCGTTTGAAAGAGATCGGGCGCGCTTTGCGTGCGGATCGCCTGACGATCGAACGCGAGCGCGGTCTGAGCCATGATTGCGACCGGGCGGGTGCCGCGTTTGAGCAAGCCGACGCGGCGCTCCGGCAGACCCATCAAAGACAAGCCGCCTCAATCGCCGCTGAGCTTTGGTGTGATCGCACCGCGGTGATCGGGCCGTTGACCGAGGCTTTGGGCGCGTTCCCCGATGGTCCCGATCTTCCGCCCGGCACGGCGGAACATGTGGCGGGCCTTGTCGAAAAAATCGCCGCTCAAACGGCCCGGATCGCGGAGGCGGTAGAGCAGATCGCCAAACAAGATCAAATCATAACAGACAACCCGCTCGACACGCTGGCCCAGCCCTTGGCGGCAGAATTGCAGCGGCTTGATCAGTTGACCATCGACGGTGCGCCGCTGATGGATCGGGCCAGCACGGCACGGGCCGACCTTGTCCGGCGCCTCGAGGATCGGAAAAAAATACAGGGTCAAATCGACGATGTTTTGAGGCATTTACAGGTGCCTGATGCGCCCGCCTCGACCGTGGCCTTGGAGGCCAGCGCGCTGGAGGATCTCACGCGTGCCGTGCAAGACAGCGTGAGCGCCTGTCTCTGCGCGGATGCGGCGCAAGAGGCCGTTGCCGCCGCGCGCGCGCAACAGGGGGAGGCACCCGCCGAACCGCAAGACCTGGCGGCGCTGCGCGACGCTTTTGATCTTTGGAAGGCAGTGGCGGATGGGTCGGCGTTGGAGGCAGAGCAAGCCCAAGCGATGGCCCGTCTGACCAAGGCCACGGCGGGTCTGTCGGGGTCTTGGCGGGACTTGATCGAGGCAGGCCTTCCGCCGCGTGAAGCTTTGGACGAGGTCGCCCGAGAGTGGGCGGAGCTAAAGGCCGATCTTGCGTCATCGCGCAAGGATCTTGAGGTGCGCGCGGCAGAGCTGGCCGAAGCGCGGGCCGAGCTTGCCGCGCAGGAGGCCGCCCCGGACGCGGTTGACATCGCGATGACCGAACAGACCCGGCGGTTGCGCGACAGCGTTTGGCAGCAACATCGGACTGATCTGAGCCCTGAGACCGCGGATCAATTCGAGGCGGCGATGTACGCGGATGATGGCACCCGTGCGCATTACCTGACCGGCGCTGAGGCGCGGCAAAGACGAGGGGCGGCGCAAACTCAGGTGCGGATTGCTGAGACACGATATGACAGGGCGCAAACGCGACTTGATGAGGTGAGTGCGCAACATGAGCGCCTGTCGGAGCGCTGTTCAAAATCGGCGATGGCCCTGGGATTGGACGCAGACGCGCCCCCTTCGGCCTTTGTTGCGCGCCATCAGGCCTTGATCGTAGCGGCCGGTGCGTTCGCTGAACTTATCAATGCCAACAACGCGTTGCAGACCTTTTTGACCCATCAGAAGGCGGCCCGTGAGGCTTTGGCAGAGGCGGCCCGGCCCGTTGGGCTTGATCCGGCACGGGGCGATCTTCCGGCTCAGGTGCACCGTGTATTGACCTTGGAGGACAGTGATCGCAGGGCTTGGGTCAAATGGCAGGAGGGCGAGGATGCCCTTGCCGAACTGGTCATGAAATCTGAGCAGGGCCATAGGCTGAGCGAAGAGGCTCAGGGAGAGCTCGCCCGTTTGACTGCGGCTTTGCCGCTGCCGGATGGCTCGCTTGAAGGGCTGCGCGCCGCCTTGCCGCATCTGCGCCGCGTGCAGCAGCTTTATGGTGAGCATCAAAAGCTCTCTGTTCGGATCGAGGCTTTGCAACAGGCGATTGATGCCCTGACTGAGGGTGCGAAGCGTTTGGCGCGCAGTATGGATGATCTGACGGATGAGGCGGATGTCGATCCGGTTCACGTCATCGACCGCGCCCGTGCGCGCGTGATGCGGGCCGCGCGAGCGGATGAAAAACGCGCCGAGGCTTTGGAGCGACGGGACGCGGCGGACAAATCTAAGCGCGATGCCGAGGCCGAGCTGCGGACTGCAAACGGCGATCTCGACACCTGTTTCGAAGGGCAGGCGGGCCAAGGCCTTGGGCCGCGCGACCGGATCACCAAGCTGGTTGAACGGGATCGTCTGCGCGCCGAAAAGGCAACGGCGGAGCGTGATCGGCAAACGGCGCGGGCGGGCGTTGCCCCCGATTTCTTTGCCGAAGAACTGGCCCGGATGCCGGACGCCACACGCGCGGGCGAGTTGGAACAAGCGTTGAAAGATGCGCAGGAGACCCGCGATGCGGCTCGTGACGGGCAACGCGAGGCGGAGCGGCTGTATCGCGAGGCCTTTGCGGCCACTGACCACAGCGATCTTGCCACCGAACAGGCGACACTGATGGAGGAGCTTCGCACCGGGGCACGGCAGGCGGCGGTGGCGCGGCTCGGGGTGCTTGCGGCACGCGGGGCGCTGCGCCGTCTGGCGGCAGAGCGGCGCAGCGGTATGTTGCGCGATGTCGAAACGGCTTTTGTGAGCATGACCACCCCCGCTTGGACAGGCGTTGACGTGTGGAGCCAGGCCGAGGGTGAAAAGCTTGTTGGTCTGCAACCGGACGGCAGCACGGTGCCTGTGGACCAGATGTCAACGGGCACGATGGGGCAGTTGTATTTTGCTCTGCGTCTCGCGGGATATCGCAGCTTTGCCCGCGAGCCGGGTCCACTGCCGATGATCCTGGATGACATCATGGAAACCTTTGATGACACACGCGCACGGGCGGCCTTGCAACTTTGCGCCGAGATCGGGGCGAACGGGCAGGCCATCCTCTTTACCCATCACGCCCATTTGGTCGAATTGGCACGCGCGTGCATCAAAGGGGTGACTGTGGTCAACATGCCGCGCTGAATGGCAGAGAGGATAAATCCTCTCAGGCGCATAACGTGTTGTTGCCCGGCACGCCCTCTCTGACGCTCACCTCTTTGGGCGCGGACGATCGACCCGATATCGACCCGATGGGGCGGGAACCTGCGCGCAGCTTTACCCTCAAATGTGTTCCCGCTTTCTGCGGGTGGCGCCGCTGTGTCATCGCGGTGAAGAATGGTGCTTGACAGGTAGAGTAATATAAATAACATTTGTGAAATAAATAACGAACCCAAGGTCGACTATGAAAGTTGGACGGGTGTGTCGGCGGCTTTTCTGGAGGAGAAAGGCTGAAACGAAAGAACGCGGAAGCAAGCGTGTTCACAAATGGGAGGAAACTATGAACAAATTTACCCGAGGCCTTTTGGCCGCTGCATGTGCTGTTGCCTTAGGGGCGACAAGTGTGTCAGCGCAGGAGGCGCGCCCGGAGATCAAGGACGAATACCGTTTTGTCATGATCCCGATTTTGGCACAGGCTTGGTTCGATATTGTGCATGATGCGGCCGCGGATTCCGCAGAGCAGTTGAGCGCGCAGCTTGGGACAAAGATCACCATCGACTATCAGGCCCCGGCACAGGCCGATCTGGTTGAGCAAAACACGCTTTTGGAACGTGCGATTGCGACAAAACCCGACGGTATCGCGATTGATGCCATCGACGTTAACGCCAGCATGCCGATCCTCAATGAGGCACGGGATCGCGGCATTCCGGTGGTGCTTTTCGTCTCCACCGCACCGCAGGGGTCGCAATTCACCTATATCTCCAATGATTTCTACGATCAGGGCCGGATTTTGGGGGAAGAGCTTCTGAAGCGGATCGACAACAAAGGCAAGGTTGCCATCCTGCACGGCGTGCCGACCAATTCCGCCCATGCCGACCGCTATGACGCGCTCAAGGACCTGTTCGCACAATACCCGGATGTCGAGATCGTTGATGAAGGCTTCGACTATGATGATGTGCAAAAGGCCCAAACCGAAGCCGCGCGGATGCTGTCCGCCAATGGCGACCTGGATGCCATTGCCGTTGTGGATGCTGCGGGCCCGGTGGGCGTTGGCTTGGCGCTGCGCGAAGCTGGGCGGGTCGGTGACGTGCAGTTCGTCGGGATCGACGATGTGCCACAGCTTCAGGAACTGATGCGTGATGGTGTGCTTGATCTGTCGATTGCAACGCGGCCGCGGATGATCGGTGAATGGTCCACCATTGCCCTGATGCTTCAGAATATGGGGGTGGAAACGCCGTCCTGGATCGACACGGGCATCGGCTACATGACCCCGGACATGGTCGCAGACGGAAACATCGACGGCTTTTAGAGCGCTTCCCTGAGACACGAACGCAAACCGGGGCATGCGATTGGGTGCCCCGGCCATCAGTCACAAGGAGGACCGACATGAGTCTTTTAGAAGCCCGCGGGATCACCAAGCGCTTTCCCGGAGTTGTTGCTTTGGACGCGGTGGACCTTCGGTTCGAGCGCGGAGAGGTCCATTGCATCGTTGGCGAAAACGGGGCGGGGAAAAGCACGCTGGTCAAAGTTTTGACCGGGATTTACCGACCTGATGAGGGCGATCTGCATTTTGAGGGCGAGACCCCGCCCGCCATTGGATATGTGCCGCAGGAGCTGAACCTGTTTGAGCATATGACCGTTGCGGAGAACATGTTCTTGCCGTTGAAAAACGGTACGATTTACCGGCGCAAAGCCCTTGATGCGGCGGCTCAGCCTTTTCTCGACGATCTGAAAATGACCTGCGCGCCGGGGGATATGGTGCGCGACATCTCGGTTGCGGAAAAACAGCTTTTGCAAATTGCGCGCGCGTTGGCCAGCCGACGGTCTGATATTTTGATCCTTGATGAACCCACCGCGTCTCTGACGGCAACGGAAATCGAACGGCTCTTCGCAATCGTTGAGGATTTGCAGGCGCGCGGCACAGCCATTGTTTTTATCACCCATCGACTGGATGAGGTGATGCGCCTGCATTCCGTCGTGTCGGTGTTGCGCAATGGATGTGTGGTCGGGAATTCCGATGGCGAAGACGTCTCTGAGGCTTGGATTGTCAGCAAAATGACCGGCAAGGACATGGATCTGAGCACGTTGTATCGTCCGCGCACCGCGCGTGGGACGCGGCTGTTTCGGGTCGAGGGACTTTGTGGTCCCGAGTTCACGGATATTTCCTTTGATCTGCATGCTGGCGAAATCCTCGGATTTGCCGGGCTCGTCGGGGCTGGGCGCTCAGAGGTGTTGCAAACCCTATTTGGAATGCGCAAGCCCTCGTCGGGGCAGGCCTGGTTCGATGACGAACCTTGGGTCTTTGGGACGCCCGGACGGGCGATTTCCAAGGGCGTGATGTATCTGTCTGAAGAACGCAAAGCCCATGGAATTTTCCCACATATGTCGGTGCGCCAGAATGTGGGCGCGGGGCTGTTGCGCGATGTTGCTCGGCTCGGTGTCGTGTCCAACGCGCGCGAGGCTGCGGCCACGTCGCAGATCATTGAGGATTACCGGGTCAAGACCGCCTCATCTGAGACAAAAATCATGAACCTGAGCGGGGGAAACCAACAAAAGGTGCTGATCGGTCGCGGGTTGATGGCGAACCCAAGGGTGATGATTTTCGACGAACCAACACGCGGCATCGACGTCAATGCCAAGGACGAAATTTACCGTCTTATGCAACGCGTGGCCGAGGACCAACAGATCGCCGTGGTCCTGATCTCATCGGAAATCGAAGAACTTCTGAAATGCAGCAACCGTGTGCTGAGCCTCTATGACGGCCGGATCAACGCGGAAATTGCAGCCGAGGATTTGAGCGAGGAGCGCTTGTTGGCCTCGATTATCAATACGGGCGGCGCCATTCATGCGCCTGCCACAACCAAGGAGAAAGCTCATGTCTGACGGGCTCGTAAACATGAAACAGAGGCGCGGTCTGAATCTCCAAGGGGGCGGACAGATCGTGGGCGTTCTGATCGCATTCGTGGTGATCTGTGTGGTCGCGGCCATTGTCGCGCCGGAGTTTTTATCCAGCTACAACATGACGATCATTTCCCGCGATCTCGCCTTCATCGGGATTGTGGCCATTGCGCAGGGGATGTTGCTTTTGCTCGGCGATATTGATGTGTCCATCGGCGCGATTGCCGGTCTTTCCGGGATCGTCTGCACAAAGTTGCTGGTGGACGCACAGCTTGATCCCTCTCTGGCCATCGCGGCGGGACTGGCTGTCGGGGCCATTGCGGGGGCGGTGAATGGCACGATCATCACCATGTTCAACCTCAACTCACTCGTGGTGACCATCGGTATGCTCAGCGTCTATTCCGGGCTGAACCTCTGGATCACCAAGGGCCGCACCATTGTCGGATTGCCAAAAGAGGTGACCGTGCTGGGCGGCGGGTCGTTGATGGGCATTCCTGTGCCCGTTTACATTATGATCGGCGCGTTTGCCGTCATTTTATTTCTGACCACAAAAACAGTCTATGGTCGGCGTCTGTATGCGGTTGGCAATAGCCGCGAAGCCGCCAAAATCATTGGCATTCACGAGCAACGCGTGCGCATCACCGCCTATGCTGTGGCGGGGTCTTTGGCGGGGCTGGCCGGGATGCTGTTGTGCTTCCGTCTGGTGTCGGCACAGGCGTCGATGGGCCAGTCGTGGCTTTTGCCGTCGATTGCCGCGCCGGTGATCGGTGGGATCGCCACCACGGGCGGCATTGGCACGATCTGGGGCGCGCTTTTGGGGGCGGCGATCATTGCGGTCCTTGGCAATGTGATCGTTCTGGGGGGTGTCGATGTCTACCTGCAACAGGTGGTCACGGGCGCGATCGTTGTGATCGCCGTGGCTCTGGATGCCATCACCCGCAAAATGGGTCGGGGATAATCCCCCACCCGCATATTCATTCCAAAGGAGGAGATAGGAATGTCCGATGAAACCAAAATCACTCAGATCGGTGTCGTCGTGCGCGATCTGGATGCGACGATGAAAATGTATCACCAGCTTCTGGGCTGGGGGCCGTGGAACGTCTACGAACACACCGCGCCGGTGCTGCATGACACGCATCTGCATGGCAAGCCCGCGACCTATTCGATGCTCTGTGCCGAAGTGATGGTCGGGGACATGTGTTACGAGCTGATCCAACCGCTTGAAGGCGACTCGATCTACAAAGAGTGGCTTGAGGAGCATGGCGAAGGCCTGCACCATGTCGCCGTGATGAAACGCGGACAGGGTGCCGCGGATCAGTTCAAAAAGGACATGGATGCGGCTGGGGCCAAGATGCTGATGGGGGGACGTATTGGGGAGACCATCGAGTTTTATTACCTCGACAGCGAACCACAGCTGAAGGTGATCCTCGAATCCGGTACAGGCCATGCGATTGACCTGAAACCCGTGCGCACCTATCCAGAATAAAAGGTCAGATCCCAAAAATGAAAACGCCCCCGCTGTAATGGCAGGGGCGTTTTTATGTGGTTGAGGTGCGGCCCCTCAGATGCGGCCCCTCAGGCTTTGCCCCGTTGGGTCAAAGACCATGATGTTCTCAGGACGGACGCCAAGCGACAGGGTTGCGGGCTGTGACAGATCACTGCCTTGGCGGATCACCTCAATCTCATGACCTGACAGACGGGCAAAGTAGCTTGTTGATGTGCCGACAACCTGTTGGTTTTCCACCTTGAGCGTGAGGGCATTGGTGTCCGAGCTGTGGTCCAGGAAATGCTCGGGACGTATGCCAAGCGTGACAGGCCCCTGCGCCGATGTGGCGCTGGTCAGTTCCGTCCCATCTGACAGTCTTAAAGTGTGCCCGTCGGCATGTGCGTCCACAAAACTCATCTGCGGTGATCCGATGAAACCCGCAACGAAACGGTTTTTGGGGCGCGCGTAAAGCTCCGCAGGCGAGCCGACCTGTTCGATCCGCCCGTCTTTCATCACGACGATGCGGTCCCCCATGGTCATCGCCTCGACCTGATCATGGGTCACATAAATCGACGTCACGCCGATGCGCTGTTGCAGCGCGCGAATTTCTTTGCGCATTTGCACGCGCAACTGTGCGTCAAGGTTGGACAGCGGCTCATCGAACAGAAAAGCGTTGGAATGTTTGACCATGGCGCGCCCCATCGCAACCCGCTGACGCTGCCCGCCCGAAAGCGCTCTGGGGCGGCGATCCAGATAGGGCGTGATCCCAAGGATCTCTGCCGCCCATGTCACGCGCTCTTCGATCTCAGCGGGGCGCATTTTGCGCACCTTGAGGCCGAATGCGAGGTTTTGAGCGACGGTGAGATGCGGGTAGAGCGCATAGTTTTGAAACACCATCGACAGGTCGCGTTCCTGTGGCGGCAGGTGCCCAACGGGTCTGCCATCAAACAAAATATCGCCGGACGAAATCGGGTTCAGACCCGCCACACAGCGCAGTAAGGTTGATTTGCCACAGCCGGATGGGCCAACGAGGACAATGAATTCCCCATCTTCGATGACGAGATCGAGACCGTGCAGAGCTTTCACTTTGCCATAGTGTTTTTCGAGCTTTTGGATGTTGATAGAGACCATAGGTCGTCCTCCCGTGGAAATCGGCTTATTTGATGCTGCCCTGTGTCAGGCCACCGACGAGATATTTCTGAAAAAAGAAGGCAATGAGATAGATCGGCATCATTCCGACAAAGGATGCTGCCGCCATTTGTCCGAAATTCACCAAACGCTCGCCCTGAAACAGTGACATGCCCACGGTGATGGTGCGGCTGGTGTCACTAAACGTCAGGGCTGATGCGAACAGGAATTCATTGTAGGAGAGGATGATGCAGATCAGCGCCGTGGCAAGGATGCCCGGAAAGATCAAGGGCAGGATGACACTGAACAAAGTGTGCCAATATCCCGCGCCATCAATCCATGCCGCCTCGTCAATTTCAGCGGGCACATCGTTGACAAAACTTTTCAGTAGCCAAAAGGCCACAGGCAAGTTCATCAGCCCATGCACCAGCGCGAGGCCGGGAATGCTGTCCATCAAATGCGCGGTTTGCAAAAGATAAAACAGCGGGACAAGGGCGATGATCGGGGGCGCGGCATAGGAGGCCAGAGTGATGTTCGGCACCGTCCGGTGAAACGCCCCAAGTTTGATGGTCGCATAGGTTGCAGGCACCGCAATGACGAGGGTGATGATCCCGCTCAGGAGCGCCACAGCCACCGAATTGCCAATCATCCGCGCAACCGGAATATGTGCAAACGCATTCGGATAGTTCTTAAGCGTCGCGGCATCCGGCAAAAGCCGTCCTTGCAGCACATCGTCTGGTGTCTTGAACGAGGTCGAAAAGAGATAGACGATGGGCAGGGCGAAGAAAATCAGCATCGCGGCGAGAAAGGCCATTCGGATCAGCCGATCCGTGTTGGTGTCATGGAGCAGGGTGCTCATCTACGTTTCTCCAAGTGGTTGAGCAGCAAAACGATCGGCAAGGTGACGACAGAGACGGTGAGGGCGAACAACAGAGTCTGTGCCGAGGCAAGGCCGACATCGAATTCACGCAGGGCGGTTTTCCAGATCTCGAACGTGGCAATATTCGTCGCATTGCCCGGCCCGCCAAATGTCAGGGTATAGACCAGATCAAAGGTCTTGAGCGCCATGATCACGCGCAGCAGGTAGACCGACAACAGGGCAGGGGCAATCATCGGCAGGGTGACGGTCCAGAAAATCCGCTTTGGATAGGCGCCATCCAAAGCGGCGGCCTCTTCGACGTCATGCGGGACGCCCTGTAGGATGGCAAAACAGAGGATGACGATCAACGGCGTCCATTGCCATGTGTCCGCCGCCATGATCGCCGGAAAGGCCAACATGTCATTGCCGAAAAATGAAACCGGCGCGTCAATCACGCCCCAGCGCAACAAAACGCCATTGAGCCAGCCCCCCGACGGATTCAGGATCAGTTTCCAGGCGACGCCCACCATGACCGGCGGTGTCATCAGCGGCAAAAGAACAATGGTCCGCAACAGACGCCCGCCGCGCATGATCTTGTTCAAAACGACAGCGAGATACAGGCCAAGTGCGAGCTGGATAAGGGGCACGATCAAGGCAAATAAAATGGCATTGCCAACCGATCCGGGGAAGTCCGTGCCCGTCAAAGCCCAGTCGAAGTTGTCAAAGCCAACAAATCCCTGAAACTGCTGTCCGAGGTCAGAGCGCGAAAAAGCCAGAAGCACCAGATAGACCAAAGGGTATCCGGCAAAGATCGCAAGTCCAAGCATCAAGGGCAGGGTCATGCCCCATTCCGCGCGTTTGCGCAGGTTCACGCCCCGATCTGATCTGGTCGCTGATGCCGATGGGAAAACCGCCATGGTGTCTCCTCATTCTTTTCTAAAAAGGGAAAACAACTGGGGCGCAGCGAATGGACAGTGTGTCATCTGCGCCCCAGCCACGGGGTTAGCGCAGCAACCGTTCCCAACTCCGCTGTGCCAGATCCATGGTGTCTTTTGGCGTGCTTTCGCCTGTGATCATGATGGCAAGCTGTTCCGACAAGCTTTCCAACATCCGCGGGGCTTGTGGTCCGGTCGGCCAAGCCATGGCACCGTTAAGCGATGCACTCGCGGCACGCTGGCTGCGGACGTTGAAGGCTTTATAGGCGTCACTGGTGAGGGCCGAGAGGCGCGTCGGGTCAATGCCGGAGCCCGTGGTGGTCAGCAGTTCAAGGTGCATCTTGGCGGATGAGGCCAGTTTGATGAACTCCCATGCGAGATCCTTGTTGTCGCCATAGGCCGAGATGCCAAGCGCCCACCCGGCATTCAGCGGTGCACGGCTTTCGGTGTTGCTGCCGCCGACCGGCAATTGAACCACATCCCATTTGCCCGCGATCTTGGAATTCGCGTTGTCCTCAGAGTAGGCCCCAAGATCAATCCAGCCTTCGGTCATCGCCGCGCGGCCGCCGACAAACGCTGTCAGAGCTTGGTCAAAACCGGTTTCTGCCGGTGTCGGCAGCGCCGAAGGCACCGTATCGACAAGGTTCTGCGCCGCCAAAAGGGCCGCTTCACTGTTTAGGGCCGGGCGGCCCTGCGCATCAAGGAACTCACCGCCATAGTTTGCCAATCGGTTGGCAAATACGGAAATGTTTTGCAGTGGCGCGCGAATGCCCATCAACGCAATGCCGTAAATGCCATTGGCACGTTCAGCTTGTGTGATGGCCTCTGAGGCGGCAATCACCTCGTCCCATGTTTTGGGCGCGCTCAAGCCATGTCGGGCAAAGATCTCGGTGTTATAAAACAGCGCGTGCGTGTCCCCGTCGAACGGCAACGCATAGCGGCGCCCATTGTAGAGGCTGTAGGGATCATAAACGGTTGCTATGAAGTCCTCGGGCTGAATCTCGTCTTTGTCCGCTTCAATCCGATCTGTGATGTCTTCAAGGACCCCGGTTTCGACAAGGGAACCTTTGGAGATGTACCAGTAATCGAACGCATCGAAACGCTTTGCGCCAGATTGCAAATCGAGGGTCAGTTGTTGCTGAATCTGATCAAGCGGAACTGGAACAATCTCCACCTTTACGCCGGTTTCTTTTTCAAACGCCTCTGCGACGATTCTGGCTCCGCCAACCTGGGGCTGTGACATCATCACGGTGATGGTTTTTCCGGCTTGCGCATAGGCGCGGGCCGAAAGAACGCCACTTCCCAAAGCCGCGCCAACCGCCACAGCCATGCCGCCGCTCAAGACTGTGCGGCGCGACAGGGGCGTGGGGCTGGTGAAATATTTTTTCTGGATCGTGTCTTTCATATTTTCCTCCCTTTTGTGCTTGGTTCCGTCTCCTCCCAGAACCAAAGCGGCATAAATAAGCTTGACATGAAATTAATATCAGTCAAGTTATTTATAACGACCAGGGAGAAAGACATGGAAAAACTCAAAATTGCGGCTGTGGGTGATCAGTTCATCACCTCGGCCGTTTTCGAAGCGGCAGCACGCAGCGCTCTGGGGCAGGGGATCGAGGTTATGACGCATGATCTGGCCTGGCCAGAAGTCCCGTTTTTTGCGCATGACGGACCGGCGGGCACGGAAATCAAAGAATACAGCGGCCGCCCCTCTGACCTCGAAACGGTGCTGGCCGATGCCGACGCACTGCTGACCCATCTCGCGCCAGTGACGGCGGAGCTCCTGAGCAAGGCTCCGCGCCTGAAATTCGTTGGCGTGTCGCGTGGTGGTCCGACCAACGTCAACATGGATGCGGCGCGCGCGCATCATGTGACCGTGTGCAACGTGCCGGGGCGAAACGCGTCGGCTGTGGCCGAATTCACCATCGGGGCCATACTCGCCAATGTGCGGCGTATCACCATCGGTCATGCTGGCTTGTCGCAGGGCATCTGGCGCGGTGATTTGTACCGCTATGACCGGACCGGGGACGAACTGTCGGACCTGACGGTCGGGCTTTTGGGCTATAGCCATATCGGCCAGCGTGTCGTGCGCCTGCTCAAACCTTTCGGATGCCGGATTTTGATCTGTGATCCTTATGCAAAGCTGACAGTGCAGGATGCCATTGATGGGGTCGAACAAGTCGACCTTGATGAGATGATTGCACGCGCGGATATTCTGAGCCTTCATGCACGGGTGACACCGGAAACCATGGGGATTATGTCCGCAGAGCGGATCGCGAAGATGAAAAAAGGTGCCGTGCTTGTGAACTCCGCACGGGGCGAGCTTGTTGATCAATCTGCGCTGTGCGAGGCGCTGGTGAGCGGTCATCTTGGTGGTGCGGCCCTTGACACGTTTGAAACGGAACCGCCCCAAAAAAATGATGAGTTGTTGCGCTTGCCCAATGTCACCCTGACCCCGCATATTGCCGGTGCGTCGCGTCGCGTCGCGACGTTTGCCGCAGAGCAGATCGCAGAGGATCTGGCACGCTTTCTGAACGGGGAAAAACTCAAAAACCCTTGTAACTAAAGCACATGGCCATGGCATGCACAGTGCGAGGAGGCACTGTCTGGGAGGAGACTATGAAGACAGCCTATGTGATGGCGGTCGATGCCGGGACAGGCAGTGGCCGTGCGATCATCTATAATTTGAAAGGGGAGATTGTCGGAAGCGCCCAAGAAGAATGGACGCATCCGGCGGTCGAGGGGGTTCCCGGCGGTCTGGATTTCACAACCGGACCCAATGGCGATTTGCTTGACCGTGTCATCGGTCGTGCGATTGTTGATGCGGGCATCAATGCTGCGGAGATCGCAGCGGTTTCAACCACGTCAATGCGCGAAGGGATCGTCCTCTATGACGAGGCGGGAGAGGTGCTTTGGGCCTGTCCCAATGTCGATGGCCGGGCACAGGTTCAGGCCGATGCGCTGACCCGCGCCGGGATATCGGATGAGATTTACCGCCGTGCGGGGGATTGGGTGTCAATCACGGCCCCTGCGCGCCTGCATTGGCTTAGGGACAACCGTCCTGATCTGTTTGGGCGGGTGCATAAGTTGGGTATGATCTCCGACTGGATGGCCACGCGCCTGACGGACACCTATGTCACGGAACCGACGGCTGGTTCATCAAGTGCGCTGTTCGATCTCTCGGCCAGAGTGTGGTCTGGGGAGTTGATCGAAAGGATCGGGCTGAACGCGAACATCGTCCCCCCCGTGGTTGAAACCGGGACCAAAATGGGGAAGCTCAGCCGGGCTGCGGCGGCGCGCTGCGGTTTGATTGCGGGCACGCCTGTTGTTGCAGGGGGCGGGGACACGCAGCTTGCTTTGCTGGGGCTTGGGCGTCGTGCGGGACAGGCCACGTTGGTCGGCGGCAGTTTTTGGCAGATGACAATCCTCTCTGATGACGCGTTGATTGATCCGGCCTTTGGGCCACGCACGCTGTGCCACGCCCGTTCGGGCGAATGGATGGTCGAAGGGATTGGCTTTCTCAGCGGCTTTGCCCTGCGTTGGGTGCGGGATGCTTTTTTCGAACCTCTGCTGAAACTGGCGCAGTCCGACCTCGATGCGTTTGCTCTGATCGAGAAACTGGCGCAGGGCGTGCCTGTCGGCGCGGCGGGAACAATCGCTGCAACCGCCTGTCCGATGCAGTCCGATGCGTGGCGGCAACCGCCTCTGAGTTTTCTCGGATTGGACCTGAACGCCCCCGGACGTGCGCTTGGGCAAGTGGCCCGATCGGTGATGGAAGCCGGTGCGTTTCTGGCCAATCACCATCTTGAAAAGCTCGAAGCCTTGTCAGGCCAGCGCTATGACACATTGCAATTCACCGGAGGATCGAGCCAAGGCACGCTTTGGCCGCAGATCGTGGCGGATGTGACGGGCCGCGAGATTGAAATTCCCGAGGTGAAGGAAACCACGGCTCTCGGTTGTGCCATGCTCGCGGCGGTTGGGGCGGGGCTGTTTGCGACGATCGACGAGGCTGTCGATGCCATGGCCAGTCCGATTGAGCGCCGGGTTGTACCCAATCCTGAAAACGTGGCGCTGTACCAGCCTCTGAAAACCCGGTGGTCCGAGGTGATCGGCGGAGTGCGAGAGCTCGGTGATGCCACTGGTCTTGAGCCGATCTGGCGGCCTGCGGGCGCACGAAACACTGAACTTTGAAAAGGATACGCGAATATGAAGTCTCTATGGGACGACCAGGAAGCCGAACGACTGCGCAAGGCCGCGGGCGATGACCCTGCGGCGCAAGACCTGGCCATGCGGGTGTACACCTCGCGCCTGATCGGCCAGGAGGCCGACCTTGTGCTGCATGGCGGGGGCAATACGTCGGTCAAAACCCGTCGTCGGGATGAGGCGGGCGTCGAGCGCGATGTCATCCATGTGAAAGGGTCTGGCTGGGACTTGGCGACCATTGAGGGGCCAGGTCTGCCCGCGATGTGGCTTGAACCGCTGTTGCAGGCGCGCAGCACCGCAACGATGGCGGATGAGGAAATGGTGAGCTTTTTGCGGCGCGAGATGCTTGACCAGAGCGGGCCGAACCCGTCGGTCGAGGCGCTGTTGCATGCGTTCCTGCCTGCGAAATTTGTCGATCACACACATTCCAGCGCGGCACTGGCGATTGCCAATCAACCCAACGCTGCCGAGATCGCGCGTGAGATTTTCGGGGATGAGCTGTGCCTCGTTCCCTATGTCATGCCCGGCTTTAAACTGTCACATGCTGCGGACCAGATTTTTTCCCAAGACGGTGCCGGAACATCCGGCCAGTTTTTGGTGAACCACGGGCTGTTTTCCTTCGGAGAGGATGCGCGGACGTCTTATGAGCGGATTCTGCGCTACACGACCATGTGCGAAGAGTACCTGACGGCCAAAGGCGCGGGCTTGATGCCGGAGGAGGCCGGGACGGTACAGCACGATCCCGATGCGCATGCGGCGGTGGCGGCACTGCGTGAGGCACTCGGGGAGTGGGAGATCTTTGCGGATGATCTGGCGCTTGATCTGCGGTGCGGCGAGGCAACCAGCCGGTTCCTTGCGCTGGATGGTCTGGCCGAAATCACGGCGCGCGGCACCGCAACCCCGGACCACGTGATCCGCATCAAGCCGCGCCCGGTTATAGGCGAGGCCGCCTATGGTGTGCAGGAGTGGCGCGATGCAATCCAGAGTTTTGCCGCATGGTATGCAGATTATTTCAATCGCAATGCGCCGCTTGCCGAAGAGCCTAAGACCATGTTGGACCCGTTGCCTCGGGTGGCGTTGATCCGGGGTCTGGGCATTGTCGGCATCGGTCGATCAGCAAAAGAGGCCCGTGTCGCGGCGGATTTGGCGGAACAGACCGCACGGATCGTATTGTCCGCCGAAGGGATCGGACGTTTCACGCCTCTCAATGAGCGGGATCTGTTCGATATGGAATATTGGTCGTTGGAGCAGGCCAAGCTGAAACAGGTCAAAAAGACCTAAGCTGTGGCGTTTTAAAGACTGTTTAAAATCCGCTCGGCCACAGCGTGTGAGGATATAAACCCATTGAGACAGCCTGTGCGCAGTGCCGCACGGGCTGCTTGCCATTTCTCTATGCCCGCACAGATGGCGACGACCTCGCGTTCGCGCAATAAGTCAGGGTCCATTCCGAGCATACGTTGAGCGATCCCTGTTTCAATAAACGCACCGCTGTCGTCGACCAGATTGCCCGCAAGGTCGGCCACGATGCCCTCTCTGATCATATCTCCCTGTTCCGCATCGGTGATCAGGCCGAAAGAGCGGAAAAACGATCCAGGGCCGACATGACCGACGCCAATCATGATCATGGACGCATCGCGCAAGCGCTCAAATGAACTGCGAATGCTGCGCTGTCGCAGAAACAGGTCGCGGTCGTCTGCGCTGTCCACAACCAGAGGGGCGGTGAAAGCGTAGCCTTTGCCTTGGGTTTTGTCGATCAAGGCGTGAATGACTTCGAATGGATTGGCATCGCTCAATGCGGCAAAATCGCCTGTGACCGAAATGAATTCCGCTTTTGGCCGCCGGATTGTGGGCATGGCTTTGACGATCGCCGACATGGTGCGCCCGGACCCGACGCCGACCATCATTGTGTTGGTGTTTTCAAGGCGGCCATGCAGAAAGCGCGCGCCAGCACTGGCCACCGCGGGCATCGAGACATCCATGGTCTGCGGCTCGTCGACATCAGGAACGATCGTGCAACTGGTCAGGCCAAATTCCGCAACCAGACGGTCTTCGAGCGCCATGCAATCGGTCGGTACGTTGTCCACGAAAATCTTGACCAACCCCTGTTCATGAGCGGCCTGAACAAAGCGGTGGACTTTCATCTTGCTCAGACCTCGGCGTGTTGCAATTTGCGCCTGCGTCAGCCCTCCCACGTAATGCATCCAGGCGATTTCGCGGATTTGGTCCTGAGTGTCCGTGTTTGAGCTCATCTGTAGAATATCTTTTCCAAGGGAACGTGCCAGAATATGTTGATCATCATACCCATATGGTCCGCCGCCGCAATAGGACCGCCAGTGGCGCAGAACCGGTCTTTCGGGTGAATATCTGCTGGGCGGCCTTTATCCGCGAAGCCTTTATCTGCGGGACCTTGGGGCGCGGTCCACAGATGTCTCCAAGACCATGGCAGAGCCGATCCCTCCCGCTGCGGCGATTGTGCACAGGGCCGGGCCGGGCCGGCGCTTCAGCTCATGGAAGGCACGGCAGACCAAAATCGCGCCGGAGGCTCCAATCGGATGGCCGCGCGAGAGGGCGCCACCTGACACATTGGTTCTGTCGTCGGGCAGATGGCCCAGTCTGATGCATGCGATGGCTTGCGCGGCGTAGGCCTCCATCACTTCGATGGTGCTCAGATCATTTGGCGTCAGCCCACAGGCGGCAAGCACGCGTGTGATTGCGGCGACGGGCGCGATCCCGGGCAGTGCCGGGTCCGCCCCGACGCAGGCATGGGCGCGAATAGACACCGCATGATCCACCAAAGCCCCCATGTCATCGGCCACCACAAGGCAAAAGGCCGCCCCATCCGCCTCCACCGCCGTTGCGGCGGCACTGACCGAACCCGCCAAGGTTTTGGACCGACGGGCGGTGTTCACGGTCAACCGACGCGTGAAGGCGTCATGGTCCACGCCTTGGATCGGAACGATTTCACAGCTGAGAACATCCCGAGCCGCCAAGGCTTTGCGATGGCTTTCGACGGCAAAACCATCCTGTTCTTGCCGCGAAAGGCCCAAGCCGCGCGCAAGATCGTCCGCAGCACTGGTCAGGTCCGGGTCCTGTTCGGGAAATGGGCTGAAGGGGGGGCGGGTGTAAAAGCTCGGCGCACCGTCTGGACCGGGTTGTGTTGCGCGCAGCGGGCGCTGCGAGAAGCTCTCGCTCCCGCCTGCGATGACCGCACGGGCAAACCCCGCATCGACCCAAGCCGCGGCCATCGCGATCGCATCCAGCCCCCCGGCACATTGGGCGTCGATGCTGAGACCCGACACAGGCCCAAGACCCGAAAACAGCGCGGCCATCCGGGCAGGATTGCCGCCACCGCCCAGAGCATTCGACAGAAAGAGTTGCCCAATGTCGCCGGGATTTAGGCCGGTATCGCGCAACATCGCGGCGATGACAGGGGCTGCCAGTTCATGCGGGTGCAAGGTTGAAAATGCCCCGCCACGGGGCACGACTGCGGTGCGGCGGGCTGCGATGATCACGGCCATGGGAGAGCCTGCGTCAGCCCTGCGAGATCCGGTTTTCCCGAGGCCAAAAGTGGAAACTGCGCGGTCAGTAAAATCTTGCGCGGCACCATGATCGCGCCGAGGCGCTGGGTGATTTCTTGGCGCAACCATGCATCATCGGGGGGCGGCTCTGTCCCGGTTTCGATATAGGCGACCAACACATGTCCGCGACGTGCGTCGGGCCGTGTGACCACGGCCGAGAGGCGGTCGGGCAAAAGCGTGGCCAAGAGTGTTTCAAGCGCTTCAGGGTGCACGTTTCGGTCGGCGATGGTGACCATCCGATCCCGCCGCCCCATCAAGAAAAGATAGCCGCGCTCATCGAGGCGTCCGATCTCTCCAACGGTCACGGCGCTCCCATCCCATCGTGTCGCGGCACTTTCGCCATCGACATACTGATCGAACAGATAGGGGCTTTGCACCCAAACCTCACCCACACCGTCCTGCGCCGCGCGGATGTCCAGGGTCACGCCGGGATAGGCGCGGCCGACCGACCCGGCGGGCGTTTGTGCATCCGTCAGCGTCACAAAACTTGTCTCAGAGGCACCATAGAATGCGCGAAGCTCGGCGCGGGGAAACATCTGCGCGACATGCGCATGCGTCGCCGTATCAAGGCGCCCGCCACCGCACAGCACGACACGCACCGAAGGGACGGGGGGACCGCTCAACAGCCTCAGCTGCGTCGGCGTCGCATAGATCACGCTGATCTGGTGGCGGGTCAGGTGTTCGATCTGCGCTTTGGGCCGCAGCCCGTGCAGCAGGTGAAGACCAAGCCCGCAGTGATGGGATTCTGCGATGCCGTAAAGCGTCAGAGAATGGCTCAAGGCCCCAAAAACCGCTGCCCGATCTGTGGGGGCGACGTCAAACAGTGCACGGTTGACGGCAAAACTTGCGGTCCATGAGCTTCGGCTGCGCCGGATGACCTTGGGCTGTCCGGTGCTTCCCGACGTACAACATTCGATGGCCTCCCGGCCCGCGATCGCCAGAACGAAAGGGGGGCGAGGTTGCACGCGAAAGGATTGACCGGAGGTGAGACATCTCAGCAAGCGCCGCAAGGCCGCAGCCTCATCGCCCTCAACGGCATCGGCCCCAGTGTCGGCCCGAAGCGGCCTGTCTCTTAGATAGATTTCAGCCACGTTCATCGGGGGGATTTTCCTCGAAACCGTGGAATGTCGCGTAGTCCTCAATCGGCGCGCGCTCTGTCGTGACCGCATTGACGGGGGCCTGTGTGTCCGCTCGGCCAAGAGCGATCCCGCAGACCACGATGTCGTCCTGCGCTAAGCCGAGCGTTTGATGCGTCAACCGCCCGTGATTGGCCAGTGCCCCGATGCCACAGGTGCCATAGCCCATGCTCTGCGCATGGAGCATCAGGGCCATCAACGCCATGCCCAAATCCATAAAACAGCCCGCGCCCATGTTGCGATCAATCGTCACAACGATGCCGACGGGGGCCTCGAAGAACCGGTAGTTTTTGGCAAATTGCGCCTGTCGTCCGGCGATGTCGCGTCGCTCGATCCCTAAGGCATGGTAAAGCGCATATCCGGCGCTGCGTTGTCGCGCGCGCAGATGGGGCGGCAACGGATTTGGGAAATAACTGTATTCGGAGGGTTCGGGCGGGCTTTGGGCAACATCGGCAAGCACCGCGCGGAGCCGGTCAAGTGGCGCGCCGGTCAAGACATGAAAGCCGCCGGGCTGAAGGTTTGCGCCACTTGGCGCGCGTCGCGCGGCAGAGAGGATGGCGCGCAGGTCGGCCAAAGGCACCACGTCCGGCAGGAAGGCGCGGCACGAGCTGCGGTGTTCGAGAAGCTGAAAGATAGGGTTGCTCATAACGGGGGCAAGGCCTTTTTCGGCAGTGCGTCGTGACTGCGATCTCTTCGTATCTATTGAGGCGACGCTCCGTTGTCTAGCCTGTGCTCCGCTCTGTACATCCCGCTCATGTCGCACGCCTGATTGCCTTTGGTCTGTGGCCCAGGTGCAGGACGGCCGCGAAAACTGTCTCACTTTGCGCGTGTTGAGACAGTTTTCGGGATGTGCGGGCAACGGCCCTCTTGGGGCTTTCGAAATTCCCTGTCCTTTGGGATGCTGGCCGGACAGTGCGACAAAATGTGAGGCGCATCCGAGGTGACATCTTCGGGCTGGCGTCTGCGAACCTATGCGGGAGACCTTAGACAGTGACGACGACCTACCAAGAGAATGCGACATCCATCGACAAGCGCGTGGGCGCGCTTTTCAAGGCGGCTCCCTCGGTTTTGATGCCCTATAGCCAGCTTGTGAAGGCCGCATCCGGGGATGGGGCTCTTGAGGCAAAGACCAAAGAGTTGATGGCGTTTGCGATTTCCATCGCCATCAGATGCGAAGATTGTATCGTCTTCCACCTGCGCGCGGCCTTGAAACATGGGGCCAGCCGGGACGAAGTCATCGAAGCGATTTCGGTGGCGATCGAAATGGGCGGCGGCCCGTCGGTTGTCTATGGTGGCCGTGCTTTGGAGGCGCTTGAAGGGTTGTCCTGATCGACCACCCCGAAGGTCGGGTTAGACAGCGGGTGTTTTTTGCTCAACACTCACTGTCAGAATAAAGGCATTCTGAAAGGCTGATGATTGAAAGGGAGTGACGGTGGCGGGCCAAATGGACAGGTCATCTGTGGAAAAACTGATCCGATCCTCACGGGATCGGAGCCGATCTTTGCACAACCTGTCCTCCTGTACCAGATCCCCGATCCTGAGATTGCAGGCGGACGAGATCAACCATCGCAACGAGAAGTTTCTGGATCAGATTGGAGGGGCCGCCTCGGAGGTTGACCGCTCGGTCCTGCTGCCAAGCCGGTCCCGGTATAGTCTTTTGATCACCGATGCCGATGGCATTGTGATTGAATCCTATGCACCAGAGGGCATGGAGGCCGAGTTTCAAAGAAACGGGCTTGTGCGCGGCTCGGTCTGGGATGAGCGCGTTGCCGGAACCAATGGTATTTCCATGTCGATGCAGACCGGGCGCGTTTTGACTGTGCTGGGTGATGAGCATTTTTATACTTGTTTTCATGGATTTAGTTGTAGTTCAGCGCCGTTGATGGATGCTGAGAACAACCTGATCGGGACCATAACACTTGTCGGCTCCGTGCGCCGGCGCCAGGAGGAGCACGCGCTGTGCGAACAGGTCATTCGGCGGGCCTCACGGCAATTTCAAACCCGGCTGTTCCGCACCTTCCATTCTGACAAACTGACCGGGCGGGCCTTGTCCCAAGATCCCGTGTCGCGGCGCTTGTTTGAAACGCTGGTGGCCTGTGATGACGCGGGGGTTGTCGTGTCCTATCTGCCACTGTGGCGTGACAGCGCCCGCCCGAGCGCGCATCAGGACCTCGTGGGACGTCATGTTTCCGATCTAAAGGATCTCAACATCACCCTGCGTGGCCCTGTGGCGGTGCCGCCCAGACGACGTGTGATGCACAGAGACTTGCCGCGCATTCCTGACCGGATCGAGAAGGAAACGACTCTGGGGCGGTTGATCAAAGAGGGTGGCAGGTTGCCGATTTTGGCCGAACGCGCGCGCAAACTGGTGGCCCATCGTGTCCCAGTGCTGATTTGTGGTGCGCCGGGGGTCGGCACGGAAGGTTTCGCCAAGGCGCTTTTGGAGGAACAGGGACTGATTTCGCCGGTGGGCGTGACGTTGGATGCCGCGCGCAATGGTGCTGAGGCCGATCTGTCTGAGGCGCTCACGAGCGTGGGGTTTCTCAGCGACTATCCCGTCGACAACGTGGTGCCCACATTGATCCTGCGCAATATCGAGAGCCTGTCGGCAGAGGCGCAGCTTGTGCTGGAACGGTTCCTTGATGTTGATCCGTCGATGTCTGGGATGAAGGCCCGGCCGCCTGCGGTTTTGTTCACGGCTGGCCGAGCATGGTCCGAGCTGGAAAGGGACGACAGCATTCCGCGCAGCTTGCTGTATCTGTTGGGCCAAGCGGTCGTGGAATTGCCGCCGGTCGCGCAGCGAGAGTGCGACGCGGTTCTGGACAACGTCATTGCCGAAAGTTTCACCGACCCGATCGAGATTGCCGACAGCGCCCGCGATGTCCTGATGGGCTATCCTTGGCCGGGCAACCGGCGCGAGATGCATGCGGTTTTGCGAGAGGCGTTGATCTGTGGCAACGGCAGGCGGATCAATGTGACCGACCTGCCGGCGCGCTTGCTCCCGTCGCGACAGGACGCCGCCAAAGAGAGGCCCCGAGCCTCGCTCAAGGATGCGTTGGACAGCACCAACTGGAATGTCTCAAAGGCCGCGCGCCTGCTGGGCAAGAGCCGAGCGACAATCAACCGTTGGATCGCCTCCGAAGGCTTGCAACGACCGGAGCAGCGTTAAAATCTGCGTTGAATCTCACCTGTAACGGGAGGCATGCCCTCGTGTGATGATCCGTCTTTGGCGCGGTGCGTTGGGGGGGCTTTGGGCCTGTCCGTTGCCTGTTGAACTCAGCGACGATCCCGCCACTTCAAAGCCTGAATGAGACATAAACACGGCCGCAGAGGAGGCTCCGGCCGTGTTCAGGGAGGGTCGCGGTGCCACTCAGATGCCTGCCACTCAGATGCCACTCAGATGTTTTGAGCGGTCATTTCCTGGGCGATGTAGTCGGCCTGTCTGATGGCCAGCGCCACGATGGTCAGGGTCGGGTTACAGGCCCCCGACGAGGTGAACTGACTGCCGTCCGAGACAAAGAGATTGTCAATGTCATGGGATTGTCCATAGGCGTTGACCACGCCCTTGGTCGGGTCGGCATGCATCCGGTTGGTGCCCATGTTGTGGGTCGCCGGATAGGCGGGCAGTTCATAGACATCGGTGGCACCAACGGCTTCGTAGATTTGGCTCGATGTTTCATACATATGCGCCGTCATCTCGTAGTCGTTGTTGTGCGGCGTTTTTGAAACGATCGGAACGGGGAGGCCGTACTGGTCCACCTCACTGCCATGCAACGTGACCCCGTTGCGCTCTTGCGCCATGTCTTCGCCCAGAACCCAGACCCCTGACATGCGGTCGTAGGTTTCCAAAGCTCCCGCCACGCTGCGGCCCCAGCCAGTGTTGCCCGGCTCCAAAAAGGCCGCCATGAAGGGCAGTCCAAGCGAGAGGAATTCGAGGTAATACCCGCCGGCAAAGCCGCGTGCCGCGTCGTGGTAAACTTCGTCCCCGACGACCCCCGCAACCGAGGTGCCGCGATACATGTGCACCTTTTCAGGCAGCACCGCATAGACCCCACCCGTGGTGTGGTTCATGTAGTTTTTGCCAACCTGGCCCGACGAATTGGCCAAGCCGTCAGGGAACAGGCTGGAGGCGGAATTGAGCAGCATCCGCGGGCTTTCGATGGAATTGCCCGCAACGCAAACGATCCGGGCTTTTTGCCGGTGGTGGTTGCCGTCTTTGTCGGCATAGACCACGGCATTGGCTTTGCCCGCGTCATCATGTTCAATCCGCAAGACCATGGCATCGGTGCGTACTTCGCATTTTCCGGTGTCTTCGGCGCGCGGCAGTTCGGTATACATGGTCGACCATTTCGCACCAATCGCGCAGCCCTGCATACAGAACCCAATCTGATGACACGCGGGCCGGTCGTCGCGTTCGACCGAATTGATCGCCATTGGGCCAGATCGGTAATCGGTACGGCCGGTGCGGCGACAGCCCTCGGCCAAGACCCGAAAGCCGTTGTTCCAGGGCAGGTGCGGCATGCCGGTGGTCTTGCCGGTGACGCCCATCTTCAGTTCTGCTTTTTCATACCACGGGGTCATTTCCGCCAGATCGACAGGCCAGTCTTCGATATTGGCCCCGTCGATGGCGCCATAGGTACTGCGGGTTTTGAACTCGTGTTCCTTGAACCGCAGCGCCACACCGGCCCAGTGAATGGTCGAGCCGCCATAGCCTTTGACGATCCATGTCGGCAGCGTCGGGTGGTTCACAGCCCCATGCCAACCGCCCGCAGAATACCGTTTGTCGAGCCAGGAGATCTTATTGAACATCGCCCATTCGTCGTTTTCGATGTCGCCAAGGTCAAAGCGTTTTCCGGCTTCCAGAACAACCGATGTGATGCCCTTTTGCGCCAGTTCGTTGGCCAATGTGCCGCCGCCTGCGCCCGAGCCGATGATGACGACCACACTGTCGTCGTTGAGATCGAATTGTGTCATTGTCCCTCTCCCTTATCCCTGAACATCGGCGATGCGTTCTTCGAGGGTCGGGCCCTCGGGAACGAAGGTGATGTCGGAAAATCCCCGGTCGATATATCCGCCATGTTCGACAGACGAGCCTTCGTATCCAAGCAGGGGCCAGATCTCTTTGTTGTCATAGATGCCGAAATAGGCGGTCCAGCGCACGCCTTGGAAAAAGCCGTCGTGCTGGAAATGCCGCAACAGACCTTCACGGGCATCCGGGTCCTCAATCTCGACATAGGGCACGCCGAACAGCGCTTGTGCCTGGGCGTCGATGTGAGCCAGCCCCTCGGTCAGATCCTTGGCCATATCCTCATTGGCCTCGGCATTGGTCAGGACGGTCGCGACAATGGCTTGGTAATGCGACAGGTTCAGGATGGTGGGATGTGGGTAGATGTCCTGAATCATTTGCAAAAGGCTCGCGCCTTGCGCTTTGGTGAGAACGTCTGAGGCGGCAAAGGCTTTGCCGCCAAGCAGGGTGCTTGTGGTGATTCCGGCCATGGTTGTCGTCATCAGAAACATGCGACGGCTCATGGCAACACGGTCCTCATCCGATGTGCCAAGCCGGTGGAAACGAATGGTCATGTCTTCTCCTCCCATTGGGTTATTTTTTGGGTTTATTTGGCGGTTAGGCCGCCCTTTCTTCACGGCGCGTTGAGGCAGAAAGCCGATCCTCCGCGGCTCTGATCAACGCTCCGGGAAAACGTGTGTGGCTCATGGTTGCGGGCATGAGCCGATCGAGGGTGATATGGGCGTCAGGGCGCAGGGGGGGCTCCGCCGGAAAGGCGGCACGATGCAGCAAACCCATCTCGACCCAAGTGGCCGGATCGGGCATGTGCAACAGGATCGCGGCATGAAGCAACGCCACGCGGCCTTTGGGCGTAGCCCGCCATCGTTGCGCGGTGCCCGCCAATTTGCGCCCCTCGGCCAAGACATTCCATGCGCCATCGCAAAAGGCGCCGGGGCAGGGGCCGGTGTGCGTCGTCACCTCAAACCGGGTCAGCGCCTCCGCCACTGTGCCGCAAATCATGCGATACCCGTCTTCCATGGTGAAGTTCGCGCGGCAGGGTAAAACCATGGCAAGGTTCAGTGTCGCGGCCCCTTGCGGGACGATGCCGCCGCCACTGCCGCGAAAGGCAATCCGGCACCCTGCGGCGGTTGCTGAGCGCAACGGGATTTGCATATCGTCGCGCCGTGCCAACGCATGAGGCATGACCAGCGCGGTTTCCTCGGCCTGCCACAAGAGCAGGGCGGGCTGACCCGCCTGCAACAGCGCGGTTTCGCGCGCGATGCCATCGGCGGCGGTGCGAAAGGGCGCGACGATCATGGCGTGAAGGTCTCGATGGTGGCGCACAAAGCGGTCAGAAAATCCGCCGCAGGCGCGCCGTCAATTGCCCGGTGATCAAAGGTCAAAGACAGGCCGGTAAAGGATTTCCACACGGTGTTTTCCCCTTCGCGCACGGCCGTTTCAACCGCACAGCCCACACCCAAAATGGCGATTTGTGGCGTGTTGATGATCGGGGTGAACTGTTCCACCCGGCTGAGGCCAAGATTGGAGATGGTAAAGGTCCCGCCCGTCATTTCCGGGACTGTCAGCTTGTTGGAACGCGCCCGTTCGGCCAGATCGCGCCGCGCCGCGCGCAACTCCTGCAGATCCATGTCACCGGCTCCGAAAATCGCAGGCGCCGCCAGCAAATTCCCCGGCAGCGCGATGGCCACGCCAAGGTCAATGGCGCGGGACAGATGCACCTCGCGGTCCTTCACCTTGCCGTTGATGTCAGGATGGTTGGCGAGTGTGCGCACCACTGCACCCATCAGCAGGTCTTCGACAGACAGCGAGATGCCCTTGGCCTTATACTGCGCCTTGGCGGCCAACAGCGCGGTCATGTCAGCCCGCGCGTGATGGGTCAACTGTGCCGCGGTGTGCAGGGAGCTGACCATCTTGTCCGCAATCATCCCCCGCGCGCCGCGCAGGGGCACAATGCGTGTGTCTGGGCGCGTGTCTGGGCGTGTGTCGGGGCCTTTTTCTGGGCGTGTGTCTGATGTGGTTTCGGTGGTCATGCGACCGACCCGATCATGTCACCCTTTGCGGCGACCTCGTCTTGGGCCACATTGATGCTCAATGTGCCGCTGGCGGGGGCGGTGATTTCATATTGCACCTTGGCGGTCATGATCTCTGCGATCAACGCGCCTTCGGTGACAGTGCCGCCCTCGCTCGCCAGCCATGCTGTGATGACACATTCGTCGTCGCCGTCCCAAAGATCGGATGGAATAATGATATTGGTTGCCATGTGGCACACTCCTCTTGGGGCCACCCCGGCAGATGCGGGGTGGCGTTTTGGTGTTGTGTTATGGTTGGAGAGAGGCCGATTTAGGCCAGATTAGGCCAGATTAGGCCGGAACGGGCGCACCGCAGATTTCGCGCGCGACGGCGACGATTTTACCGGCATTGGGCAGGCAATGCTGTTCCATCACGCGGGCAAAGGGGATTGGCACATCCGGGAAGGCGATGCGTCTGGGCGGTGCTTTCAGATCGGCCATATTGCTTTCAGTGACCGTGGCGATGATCTCGCCGGACACGCCGTAGCTGTGGTAATCCTCATCCACGACGATCAACCGCCCGGTCTTGGCGACGCTGGCGCGGACCGTGTCGCGATCCAGCGGCACCAGAGAGCGCAGATCGACCACCTCGGCACTGATGCCTTGCTCGGCAAGCACAGTGGCGGCTTTCAACCCGTGATGGACGCCTTGGGCAATCGACACGATGGTCACATCGCGGCCTTCGCGGGCAATGGCGGCTTTGCCAATCTCGACCTCGTAGCTTTCTTCGGGCACATGGGTGATCGCCCCGGCCTCCGTGCCAAGCCAGCCCATGCCTTGTAAGCCCTTGTGATACATGTAAATCACCGGGTTCGGGTCACGTAGCGCCGCCGTCATCAACCCTTTGGCATCATAGGCGTTGGAGGGGCTGACCACTTTCATGCCGGGCAGGTGTGCAAAGCTGCCATAGAGGCATTGCGAATGCTGACCCGCATCGGAATAGCCACCGCCGGTTGAGGTCATCAACACCATCGGCACGTTGAAATTACCGCCGGAGAAATAGGTGTTTTTGGCCATCAGGTTGTAGATTGCATCGAAACAGACCCCGAAGAAATCCACAAACATCAGTTCGACCACCGGCTTCATGCCATCCTGTGCCGCGCCAACGGCGGCTCCGATGAAACCCGTTTCTGAGATCGGTGTGTCGCGGACCCGCGTTTTGCCGAATTCCTCCAGAAGGCCACGGGTGTTGCCAAAGACGCCGCCCAGTTCGGCGATGTCCTCGCCCATCACAAAGACGGTCGGGTCGATGCGCATTTCCTGTGCCATGGCCTCGGCCATTGCACGCGCAATCGTCAGTTTACGTTCGTTTTCCATTGTTTTCCTCCCTCTGCGATCAGGCAAATACAGCCGTCATCGCGTCTTCCGGTTTCGGATCGGCGCTTTCGCGGGCAAAGCGGATCGCCTCGTCCACCGCGGCCTGCGCACGGGTTTCGAGCGCCTCAAGTTCCGCCTCGTCAAAGGTGCCATCTGCCAGTAATTTGGCGCGCAGGGTTGGGATCGGGTCTTTTGCAAACAGCCCATCCTTTTCGCCCTTGGGTCGATACCCTTCGGCATCGCCCATGAAATGCCCGGCCAGACGATAGGTCTCGATTTCGATCAAAGTCGGGCCTTCGCCGCGCCGTGCCCGTGCAATCGCTTCGCCCGCCACCTCGTAAATCTTCAGCGGGTCGTTGCCGGGGATGAAATGACCGGGAATGCCATAAGCCGCCGCCCGATCGGAGTTGCGCTGAATGGCGGTTGAGGCCTCTTTCGACACCGAGATGCCCCAGGCGTTGTCTTCGATGACCACGACCATCGGCAATTTCCAAACGGCGGCCAGGTTCATCGCTTCGTGAAACGCGCCTTGGTTGGCTGCGCCTTCGCCAATAAAGGCCACGGCCACACCCGGCTTGCCTTGGATTTGGCGCGAGAGGGCCGCGCCCGCTGCCGGTCCCATGCCTTGCGCGATGATGCCGGAACAGGCGAAATTCACATCCGCGTCAAAGATGTGCATATGGCCACCGCGTCCGCCGGACAGGCCTGTGGCCTTGCCAAAGATTTCGGCCGCCATTCTGTTCAGATCGACGCCCTTGGCGATGGCCTGATGGTGGGGGCGATGGGTTGCGGTGACCACGTCAGCAGGGTGGAGGTGGGCACAAACGCCGACGGCGACGGGTTCCTGACCATCTGACAGGTGCATCTCACCTGGAATGGGGCCGTTCGCCATGTTGAAAACCGGCGTTTTGCCCTCCATGTAAATTTTCTCGATGGCGTTTTCGAACCGACGGCTGGTCACCATCTTTTCGTACATCCACGCCAAGGTGTCTTTTTCTGGCTGCATTGTCTTCTCCTCCTTGTCGAAGGAAAAGTGGCGCGCGCATCCCGTCGTGAGTAGCGCTTTTCGTCAAAGCGAGGGCGCGGCGGCGAAACTGTCTCATATCCTGGCCGCTGAGACACCTATCCGAACACTGATGTGCAAAGAGCCGTGGGGAGGGAGCGGTGAACATGGCCGTGCCGGGCGTTTGGCGTGGCGGCACATTCAACCAAGGCGCCAGAATCATACGACGGTAGGTGCGGGCATGAGGCCGGGACAGACCGGCGGCCCCGCGGATCATAAGCTGTGAGGGCTCAGGGCCGTCGCGGGGAAGATCGCGGGGCCAGAGATGTCGATATGACGGGGAGGTGTTTCATCGCGCCCATTGAGGCGTGCTACATTGAGGCGTTGTACAATGCCTCAATGATGGGCCTCAATGATGGGCCTCAATGATGGGCCTCAATGATGGGCCGAAATGAATGGGCCGTGTGGGGGGAGGTTATGCGGCTGTGACAGCGTCGGCCCACTCACGCAAATGAGTGGCAATTTCGGGAGCGGCATAGCGTTGGATCGGCATCAACTGATCGCAAATGCGCATGCCGTTCTCATAGCGTGTCTTGATTGAAACCATTGTTCCGGTTTCGGGCATTGAAAAAACCCCGACGAGACTGTCCAGTCCAGAGGCATAGGCCAGATCTCCATGATCGCTACACCAAATGACGGCTGTATGTGCCTCGGGATCGGACCAAAGAACGATTCCGTCCATAATTGAAACCTTTTGAATACATGGCATCTACTGAGCATATGTTGATAGCATGAGCAGAAAGCGCAGAACATTCGGGTTTATGTGTCATGAATTTAATCTTCTGACGCTGGTTGGCGTCAAGCTGGCCGCAGAACCTAAATTTTTACACAAATTTGTATCAACCACTCCCATACTTGCGCATACTCTGTGACATCGGGGCGGTTTTCATTTGATACAAGGTCTTTGTAAAGCTCCGAAACGCAGGCCGCTTTGGTATTGGCAGCAGCATGCGAACAGGGGGGGCGACGTGAAACAGGATGTATCTCCTGCGCAGTTGAGGCGTGTTTTCGGCGAAAACTTAACACGCCTGTCGGAGCGCGCGGCCTCTGTCTCACAACTGTGTCGCGACCTTGGCATCAATCGCACGCAATTCAATCGCTATCTCAAAGCGGAAGCGTTCCCGCGGCCGGATATATTGTATCGCATTTGTCAGTATTTTGACGTGGATGCGCGGATCTTGTTGGAGCCTTTGGATGGCATCAAGTCGCAGACTCAAAAAGGGTCCGCGGTGCGCGAACTCTCAGGGTTTTTGGGCGGATTGAGCGCGGGGTTGATTTCGCCTGCGGCGCTGCCGGACGGGCCTTATTTGCATTATCGGGTGTCCTATTTTGACGAAGGCGCGTTGAGTTGTCATTTGTTTACGCTGAAACGCGATGAGGTTGGCGTGATGCAAATCTCGGGTTTTATCTCGCGCGTCGCCAGCGAAAGGGTCGGCTTCGGCAAAACGATGCCAATGCGTCGCTATCGTGGCATCGTGTTTCGTCAAATGCTTGGATTTTCTTTTATTTCGGCGATGGACCGTGTGCCATTGATGAACCTTGGCGGGTTTGAACCAAATTATCTTGGCAATCCGAGGTTCCTGTTCGGCAGCGCCATTTCGACCCAAGACGTGCGAGCGCCTTCGCCCTTGCTGTTGGAACGTCTTGAACCAAGTTTGGCGATGATGATCCGGCGGCGACATGACATTGGCATTCATCCGCGTGGGAATTATCCAGCTTTGGTGCGCGGATATTTCGACAAACATGCGCCGATGAGGTAAGCAACATGGTCTATTTTGGCACAGACACAGCAGGGCCATAACGCCTATTGTGCGTGGTTTGTCCATTTGTGATCTCAAAATGCCACATAAAATTATAGATTTTCCACTGATTGCGCTCGCATTGTCATTGCGCATACGCCGCGTCGCTGAACAGGTGTAATATTCGCATATGGGAATAAGATGAGTCCCGCATGGGGTTCAGGTCATGCGATAGGGGGATGCGATGTCGTTTTTTCGAACTTTGGCACTGAGTACAGGGATCGTCGTGGGAGCGGTTGCTGGCGCGCAGGCCAGTCAGCTTTACACCTGTGAAGAGGCGACAAATGTCGGCTTCTACGGGGATTTCGTTTACCATTTTGATTTGAAGCGTGGCGACGCCATCACTGTGGTCGAGGCCATGGAGCGCTTAAATATCAATGTGCAAGCCGCATACAGTTTGGCGGTGACCTCACCGGAGGGGGCGTATCAAACGACCTTGCCACATACCTATGTCGCGCAGTCGGATGGGGAGGTGACGCTCAGTGTCACCTTGGCGCCATTGGAGGCGGTGCCACGTGGCACGACCAGCTTGCGCGCCAGTGCAAGCTGTGTTCCGGGGGCCGGGCTTGACGCTGGCGCAGGGGCCAACTTGGGGCGGATCATGGGTACAACCCAAAACTTCGCCATGCACAATGCCCTTGATGGGGTGGCCCAGAACCGGTTTGGCGGCCATGCCAATACGGTCGCTGTTAGCCGTCAGGGCGGGTTCGCCACAGGCGCGATCGAGGGGACAGGCCTGAGCGTTTGGGGCTATGCCGAAGGTCGTAGCTATTGGGGCGACGACGATGGGGCCTCTTATGATCTGGTGATCGGCGCCGACCGGATGATGTCTGACACGCTGTTTGTCGGCGCGATGCTGGGCTATACTAAAATTGACGTGGATGGCAGTGACGATACCGGCAAGGCGCTGGCATATGGGCCGTATTTTGGGCTTGAGACCGGCACGCTTCGCCTTGATGGTTTCCTGACCTATGCCCGGCCTGAGTATGAAGTCGGGGGTGAACGTTTCACCGCCAATCGTCGCGCCCTTGGTCTGGCGGTGTCGGGGGACGTCCCTCTGGCCTCTGGCACCTTATCGCCCTTTGGTCGTTTGACCGCCTTTGACGAACGTCAGCGCGCCTATGGCACGGTTGCCGCCGAGCATATCCAAAACGCCCGCCTGTCGTTGGGGGCGCGGATGGAATTTGCCGAGGTGAACGGCATGACCCCGTATCTCAGCGGCGCGGTTGAGGCGGTGAGCCAAAAGACCCGCGCCGAGGGCAGCAGCAGCTTTGTTGCGCCGCGGATCGGGGTTGGTTTTGACAGCGAAATGGCCAATGGCATGACGCTTTCGGTTGATGTGGATGCGGGCAAACAGGCCGAAGGCACGTATGACGCCGGGCTGCGGATTGGTCTGTCCAAATCCTTCTGACGCGGTCCTGATTATCATAGAAAAAGGGCCCTCTTGGGGGCCCTTTTTGTGTCTTTTTCGTCGCTAAGAGGGGCTTAGTCTTTGCCGCCCCGGCCCAAAGCCGCCACGCCGGTGCGCGCGGTTTCGATCAGGCCCAGCGGACGCATCAGCTCGGCAAAGGCGTCGATTTTTTCCGAGGTGCCGGTCATTTCAAACACAAAGCTCTCCAAGGTGCTGTCGACCACATTGGCGCGGAAAATTTCGGCCAGACGCAGCGCTTCGATGCGTTTGTCGCCTGTCCCATGCACCTTAAACAGCGCCAATTCGCGCTCGATCGACGGGCCTTCGACGGTCAGGTCATGGACATCATGAACCGGCACGATGCGCCCGACCTGCGCTTTGATTTGTTCGATCACATCGCGGGTGCCGGTGGTGACAATGGTGATCCGGGACAGATGCCCCGCGTGATCGACCTCGGCCACGGTCAGGCTTTCGATGTTATAGCCGCGGCCTGAAAACAACCCAACCACGCGCGCTAAAACGCCCGCTTCGTTGTCGACCAAAACGGCCAGTGTGTGTTTTTCAATCACCTCGGCGTGGTAGTCGCGAAGGTCATAGGCGGAATGGCTGGTGGAGCCTTGTTGGATGCGTAGAGCAGACATGTGTTCTCTCCCTTAGCCCGCGCAATTGAGCGTGGCATCGAATGTGTTGATCTCACCGCGTTTCACCAGCGTGCGCACGGCACAGCCGGAAGCGGTTTCAATGGCGGCACGGGCGGCCTCTTCGAGCTTGGCAAAATTAAGCCGCCCCGTGTGATAATTTCTGGCCACGGCGGTGTCGCCCGTGACCGCAACGGCAAATGTGAACCCGTCTTGCGAGACCTCGGTGGCCTCATTGGTGGCCTCATGCGACAGGCACCCCGCAAGACCCCATGTCGCCACCAGGAGGGCGAGGGCCGTGCGGAGTGTTTTCATCAGCCGTTTCATCGGGTTACACCAAAACCGCGCCGTCGGACATGATCGCGCCCTCGGTCGAGGCCTCGCCCATCAGCATCTCGTTATGCGCTTTGCCTGACGGGATCATCGGGAAACAGTTTTCGTGTTTCTCAACGAGGCAATCAAAGATCACCGGGCCATCGTGGTTCAGCATCTCCATGATCGCGTCATCGAGATCGGCAGGGTCGGAACAGCGGATACCTTTGGCGCCAAAGGCTTCGGCCAATTTTACGAAATCGGGCAGGCTTTCGGACCAGGACGAGCTATAGCGTTCGCCGTGCAGCAATTGCTGCCACTGGCGCACCATGCCAAGGCGTTCGTTGTTGAGGATGAACTGTTTGACGGGCGCGCGGTATTGCATCGCGGTGCCCATTTCTTGCATGTTCATCAACCACGACGCCTCACCGGCGACGTTGATCACAAGGCTCTCAGGATGCGCCAATTGCACACCGATGGAGGCCGGAAAGCCGTAGCCCATGGTGCCCAAGCCGCCCGACGTCATCCAGCGGTTCGGATCTTCAAAGCCCAAAAACTGCGCTGCCCACATTTGGTGCTGGCCAACTTCCGTGGTGATATAACGGTCCATGTCCTTGGTCAGCGCTTCGAGACGCTGGAGGGCATATTGCGGTTTGATCACCGTGTCGGAGTTTTTGTAGCTCAGGCAACGCACGTCGCGCCACGCGCCGATTTGTTCCCACCAGGCCTTGGTGTTGGCGGTCTTGCGGCCGCGCGATTTCCAGACCTTCAACACGTCTTCCAAAACATGGCCAACATCGCCCAGAACCGGCAGGTCCACGCGGATGACCTTGTTGATCGAAGAGGGATCAATGTCGATGTGGATCTTTTTGGAATTCGGGGAAAAATCCTGAATCCGTCCGGTGATCCGGTCATCAAAGCGGGCACCGATGTTGATCATCAGATCACAGCCATGCATCGCCATGTTGGCCTCGTAGAGACCGTGCATCCCGAGCATCCCCAGCCAGTTTTTGCCCGACGCCGGGTAGGCACCCAAACCCATCAAGGTGGAGGTGATCGGAAAGCCCGTGGCCTCGACCAATTCGCGCAAGAGCTGCGAGGCGGCCGGGCCGGAGTTGATCACGCCGCCGCCAGTGTAAAAGATCGGACGCTCTGCCTTTTCAAGCATTTGGACGATGTTGTTGATGTCCTCGATTGAGGCTTTCACCTTGGGCTGGTAATGGCTGACTTTGGCTTTGGCCGGGCCAACATAGGTGCCTTCAGCAAACTGAACATCCTTGGGCAAGTCAATCAGCACCGGACCCGGACGGCCCGATGTGGCGACGTGGAACGCCTGATGGATGGTCTCGGCCAGTTTGTCGGTGTCTTTGACCAACCAGTTGTGTTTGGTGCAGGGACGGGTGATGCCGATCGTGTCGGCCTCTTGGAAACCGTCGGTGCCGATCATAAAGGTCGGAACCTGACCGGAAAACACGATCAAGGGGATGCTGTCCAGGAGCGCATCTGTCAACCCGGTGACGGCATTGGTCGCGCCGGGGCCAGAGGTCACCAGTGCGACGCCAGGTTTGCCGGTCGAGCGGGCATAGCCTTCGGCGGCATGGATGGCGGCTTGTTCATGGCGCACCAGGATGTGTTTGATGTCGTTTTGCTGAAAAATCGCATCATAGACGGGTAGGACCGCGCCCCCCGGATAGCCAAATACTGTGTCCACACCCTGATCCTTCAGGGCTTGAACCACCATGTCCGCTCCGGTCATTTGACGTGTCATCTTACTCTCCGTCTCACGTATGTAATGTCATCGTTTAGGCAATAAAAAAGCCCCCGTTTTGGCGGGGGCGCATGGGAACCTATATGGTCAACCGTCACCGGCCCATGCGCTGTTGTCCTACTACTACAAGAATGCCGGTCATGGCTTGGATCCTTTCAGGGGTCCTTTATTGCTGCAGCGGACATTATTTCTGCGCGCAGGGGGCGTCAACTACAAAACTTCAGGTTTCGCGAATAAAATGTCGTGTGCGAGGTGTTGTGCGTAATAATGTTAATCCTGCTGACCTATTCTTTGGGGCGTAGCCGGGGCATAGACCGCGCCAGATCGGCTTTATTCGATCTTGGCGATATCCGCGCGCAGTTCAAAAAACAAACGCGGTTTGAGCGCCGCAGGGTCACTGAATGGGTTGGACATGGCGTAGATGGTGAACAAAATGAACCCGGTGTAGGCGGAGAAAATCGACAAGAGGATCACATTGTCGCGCGTGGGAGCGAAGGTGTAATAGCCCGCAGAGACCATGACGACGCCAACAATGGCCGCAATCCAGAACAGCACATTCAGCCCGGTTTTGGCCTGATATTCACGCATGTCCCGGTTTTCGGCAATCGCGTGGATTTTATCCAACATATTGTCGCGTAGGGCATCTTGGCGGGGGGAGGCAGGCGTCAGGTCGAGGATGGCGGTATACGCGTCGTCCCACGCGACCTAGGCCGATCCTGACAAATCTCCGGTGCGCCCGAGGCTGTTCCATTCTTCGGTTGGAATATAGTCAAGATACGCCCGCATGGCGGTGCGGATCGCTTCGGTCCCCTCTCCATAGCGCATCGAGTCAAAATAGATGTCGCTGATGGCGTTGACCTCGGAGGCGCTTTCAAAAGACAGTTGGTTGTATTCGACCACCTCGGAGGCAAAGACGAGGGCGAGCACAAGCCCGTGCAAAGCCGAAACGCGAAACACGACCGAGGCCGCCAAATCCTGTGTGCGCGCGTTTGGCGCGCGCGACATCAGGACCCGCATCAGCGCGTAGATTGCAAACACGGCCGCAACGGTTGCGAAAACAATTCCGATTGAGATGAGCACGGGGGGTACGGACCTCGTCGCCAGATATGACGAGTAAAGGCTAGCCAGATGTGAGGGCGTAAGCAAGTGAGACGAGGATAGGGCGCGTTCAAGGGGCAGGTGTCAGCGACACATCCGGTCACAAATCCTGTGAGGGGTCCATTGGTGCCGGTGTGGGGTCGCCTTTAAACTCGTCATGGGTGTCGGGGTCAAAATAGCCCTCACCGTCGGACAAAACCTCCCGCCACCAATCAATCGTGTCATCAAAGGTGTCGCGTGGCAGCCCGCCCATCAGGCTAAAGGAATAGTCAAACACCAAATCACCATCCGCATCGACCGAGGCTTTGCCAAAGCGGTACTCGTAGTTGAAATCGTTCACCTCGGAGAGATCGGTGATGTAGTCTGCGCCATCGAAAAAGGCGGAAAACGTGGCGCTTTTGCAATTGGTTGTCCCGTCGCAATCGTAGAAAAAGAGGCTGTATTTTTTTCCGTCGATCCGACCGCGAAACATTGCGATGCCTTCGCGATCTGTGTCGCGCTCGACCGAGCCAAAGCCTTTGAGCAAGGATTCGATCTCATCCAATGTGCTGAAATCCAACATCTGATCTGCACTGGCGGGAGCGGGGGCCAAAACCCAAAGCGCCGCGCCAAAGGCAAGGCCATGCGACAGCGCCCGCAGAGACTGAGGGAGGGACAGCGGGAGGGACTGGGGAAGGAGCTGAAGGAGGGACGGAAAAAATGCGGCGCATTTAGGCATGAGCAAAAAGCCTCTTGGATAAAATCACTGTAATCTTAACCGGGGCTCTCGGGGGCTTGCAAGGTGGGCCGGCGATGCGTCGCACCTGTTGCACCCCGTGTGCACCCCGCCGGAACGTTTCGGTCCCGGCGGGGGCGTTTCATGACAATCAGGCGGTGAGGATGATTTTCATCGCTTTTTCACGCGCGGCGTTGCCAAAGACCTCATAGGCTTCGATGATCTCATCCAGTTTGAACCGGTGTGTCACCAACCGACCCGGATTGACCTTACCGGTGCCCAGAGTTTTCAACAACATCGGCGTGGTGTTGGTGCTGACCAGACCCATCGAGATGTTGATGTTCTTGATCCAAAGGTCTTCGATATGCAGCTCGACCGAGGTGCCATGCACGCCGACATTGGCGATGTTGCCACCGGCGGAGACGATTTTTTGGCAAATATCAAAGGTCGCAGGCACGCCCACAGCTTCGATGGCGACATCGACGCCAAGACCGCCGGTCATCTCCATGATCTTTGCAATCGCATCTTCACTGCCGACATGGATCGTATCGGTCGCACCGAATTCTTTGGCCAATTCCAATCGTGCCGGGTCCATATCGACCATGATGATCCGACCGGGCGAATAGAATTGCGCGGTCAACAGAACCGACATGCCAACCGGGCCTGCGCCGATGATGGCGATGGTGTCGCCGGGTTTGACGTTGCCATATTGCACGCCAATCTCAAGCCCGGTGGGCATGATGTCAGAGAGCATCACCAGCGCCTCTTCGTCGGCACCTGCCGGGATCGGGTAGAGCGAATTGTCGCCATGCGGGATGCGGACATATTCGGCCTGTGTGCCGTCGATTTTGTGACCCAAGATCCAGCCGCCATCCGAGCAATGGGCGTAAAGCTGACGCTTGCAATTGGCGCATTTACCGCATGAGGTGACACAAGACATCAACACCGCGTCGCCGGGTTTGAAATTTTGAACGGCGGAGCCGACCGCCTCAACAATGCCCACGCCTTCGTGGCCAAGGGTGCGGCCCGGGGTCACGGCGGGCACATCGCCTTTGAGAATGTGCAAATCGGTGCCGCAGATCGTGGTCTTGGTCACTTTGACGATCACGTCGGTGGGTTTTTCGATGCCGGGTTTGTCTTTTTCGGTCCAAACTTTCTCGCCCGGGCCTTGATATACGAGTGCTTTCATCTGTGTTTCTCCTCCAGAAGTCTACGACACTGTCGTTACATGAGACGAGCGAACGCCTATGCGCGGCCCGTGTCGGACAGGAGCCTAGCGGGACTGAGAGCGAAGAGTAGACCGCAGTATACCGAGGGCTGATCCATTTCGGAAATCCCTGTTCGACATCGGAAGCAGACTGCGCCGCAGTGCCGAAACGGGGTGGCTACAGAGGAAGGTTGCGTTATAGTATAACGCCTCGATCTGCACAAACACTGCGCCTTAGGGCACGGACTCAGGACTGGGCACAGATGGGGGCAGACTCAGGTGCGGCGATTGCGCAGCGTGTTGGCCGGGGTTTCCCCGAACCGTTTGCGGTAGAGCGCGGTCATCGCCCCAAGGTTCACATAGCCCCGCGTGCGGGCAATGCTGGTCACGGTCTCGCCCGGCTGGGCCAGTTGTAGCGCTCGGCGCAGGCCATCCAGCCGTTGGGCCGTCAGGAACTCATGCGGGGTGATACCGCGAAACCGCCGAAACCCGTCCGACAGGCTGCGCGCGGTGATGCCAAGCTGGGCAGCGACCTCGCCAATCGTGGGGGCATGGGCGGCGGTGTCTTGCATCAACCGTTCGGCTTCGCGGACATAATGCGGCGCGGCGGCGCGTGCACCTGTGTCCAAATTGAGCCCGGCACAATCCGCCCAATTGCGCAACAGATCGAGACAGAGGGTTTCTTCGATGCGCCGTTCGATGAACGTATCCGCAATGCCGTCATGTTTGGCATCAAGGGTGCGGGTGGCGTACTCCAAAAGCGACAACCACGCCGATTGCCCGGCGCCAAAGATCAACCGGCTTTGCCAAAGATCATCCTCGGGCACAAAACCGTACCAACGCGCGGCGGTTTCCTCCATCAGCGCATGTGGAATGGTCAGGTTAAGCTGTAAATCATTGCCATCGGCAAGGTTCCAATAGCTCGTGCGGCTGCAATCGACGACATAGCTGTCGCCCGGACGGGTATCGACGGCGTCATTGCCATTGAGCGGATGACGCACCGAACCGCGCAGCGTGTTGACGACAATGATATTGCCGGAACTCGGGTCAAAATCATCGGTCTTTGTCGGCGTGCCAAAACAAAAGCGGCTAAAGGTGATCTGCCCGATTTTGAGATTTCGGATGGTGGCATTTGGGTCCATGCCGCGGGTGAGAGGGCGGGTCGATAAGGGCATATAGGTCTGAGCGCAAAACGCGTTTACCACCGACCAGTCGCGGGTTGTGGTCAACTTATCTTGCAACAAAGGCGCGCCGCGCCGATCCTCCAAAAGAGCCGTTTCCAACATGCCGGATCCTCCCAGTCCTGCGATGTCACGGGCGCTGCCATTGGGGTGACCCTGATGGGCACCGATCCCGTGTCATATCCGTGTCTTGGGCAAATTGTGCCGAAAGCCGGACCCTGCGGCAAGAACAATCCATGTGCAATGTGTTGAATAGAAGGGGCGGGCAGGGCGGGGGATGGTCCGTTTGGCACGGCTGCGGCGGGCGCTGCTGCCGTAAGGTCAAGGTGCGGTTTCATCATTTTGTCGTCTGGCTGTCATCGCTTTGTTGCCCAATGGCGGCACCTGTGGCCCGGATGCGAGCGCGGGGGCATCTTTGACGCCCCAAGACGTTTGCGCAGATAAAAGCAACATTGACTGCACTGGAGCCAGAGATGAAAAATCAAGATATCACCGAACTGTCGTGGGACGAGTTTGACGAGATGCGTGATCCGCGCCCTGAGGCCAACGGCTTTGACGCCGTGGTCGAACGCGCTGTTTCGCGTCGTGGGTTCTTGGGCGGTGCACTGGCCTTTGGGTCGGGCGCTTTGGCCATGGGCGCAGGCCTGCTGTCCTCCACCACTGCATCGCGCGCCGAAGGCATGGGCTTTGCCTTTAACCCGATCGACATCGCGACCGACCACAATATCCATGTGCCTGAGGGCTATCAGTGGAAAGTGCTCGCACGTTGGGGTGATGCGTTGTTCTCGGACGCACAAGACGCCTATTCCCCGGACACCGGCGTTGACGTCTCGAAATCTGATCGCGTCTTTGGTGAAAATACCGATGGCATGGAGCTGTTCACCGATGGCGACAAACAGATCATCACTGTGAACTCCGAATATGTGAACCCGAAAATCAACCTGCCTGCCGCCTCCGACGGCATGCCGCAAAATGCCGACGAAGTCATGTTGCTGAAAAACATGCAGGGCGTGACCGTCATGGAAGTGGCTGACACGGGCAACGGCTATGAGATCGTTGTGGACAGCCCCTACAACCGCCGCATCACCCATGAAACCGTCATGACCATGGACGGTCCTGCGGCCGGGTCCGATCTGGTGAAAACCAATGCCGATCCTGAGGGCATGTCCCCCAAGGGCACGATGAACAACTGTGGCTCGGGCAAGACGCTTTGGGGCACTTACCTGACCTGCGAAGAGAACTTTAACGGCTATTTCGGTGCCACTGGCGAATATGATGTCACCGATGAATTCCAACGCTACGGTATCGGTGGCGAAGGCCGCTACGCCTATGAAAAATTCGATCCGCGTTACGATCTCTCGAAAGAGCCGAATGAACCGCATCGTCATGGCTGGGTCACCGAGATCAACCCGCTTGATCCGAACTCGACCCCGATCAAACACACCGCTTTGGGTCGTTTCAAACACGAAAACGCCGAAATGGTACAGGCCGCTGATGGCCGTGTCGTGGTCTATATGGGCGATGATGAGCGCGGCGAATTCATCTATAAATTCGTCTCCAACGGTGTGTATGTTGAGGGTGGCTCGACCGAAGGTCTACTGTCTGACGGCACGCTCTATGTCGCCAAATTCAACGACGATATGTCGGGCGAATGGTTGGCTTTGACCCCGGACACCACCGGCATGTCGATCGAAGACATCCTTGTTTTCTCCCGCATGGCAGGCTCCAAAGTCGGCGCGACCACGATGGATCGCCCGGAATGGATCGCCGCACACCCGTCCAAGGCCGAGGCCTATTGCGCCCTGACCAATAACAAAAACCGGGGCGTGAAACCGAACGCCGGTGGCGACGACACCCCGGTTGGTGGCCCGAACCCGCGTGAAAGCAACAATTTTGGTCAAATCGTGCGCTGGATGCCTGCGGGCGCGGATCACGGTGCAGAGGCGTTCACATGGGATCTCTACGTCATGGCCGGCAACCCGAATGTCTATGACAACGCCTATGCCGGGTCCAAAAACGTCACGGCGGGCAACATGTTCAATTCGCCTGATGGCATGGCCTTCTCCTCGGATGGCTACCTCTGGATCCAGACCGATGGCGACGACAGCAACGAAGGCGAGTTCGAAGGCCAGGGCAACAACCAGATGCTGATCGGCAACACGGAAACCGGCGACATCGGCCGCTTCCTCACCGCGCCGAACGGCGCTGAGGTCACGGGCCTGTGCTGGTCTGCGGACAAAAAGGTCGCTTTCGTTGGCATCCAACACCCGGGCGGCTCCTGGCCGGACGGTGCGGGCAAACCGCGCTCTTCGGTGATTGCCGTGTGGCGCGAAGACGGCGCGCTGATCGGGTAAACCGATTACGGGTTCGAGTACGGGTTCGAGTTTTATCAGGCACGAAAATGGCAGGGGGTGCGGCGAAAACCGCGCCCCTTATTTTGTGGAACACAAGGTTTCTGTATGGATAAAGCGCGCGGGGTTATGACATTTAGGTGCAGATAGAAAGGGACCGTTTAAAAATGAAAAGATTTGTCACTTTGGTCATGACCGCGCTCTTTCTGAGCGGCTGTTATACGAATCCCGGAGATGCAGCGAAAAAGCGCTACGCCCGGACCCAAAACGCCACACTGCAAAATGCGGCCTTCCAAAATGCACGTCAGGTTCAAGTCGATGGTTTGACCTTCAATGTCGCCGTGGTTGACGGCTCTTACTCTGCTGGTCTGACACAGATAAATGGTCGCCTCGGGGATTACGAAACAGCGGTGGCTTTTCGAGAAGGCACGTATGGTCTGGTCGAATTGGTGACCCCTACGACAGCCTCTTATGGCGCATCACAGGTGGAGGCTGCTGCGCGTCGTGCAACCGGCTGTCAGGCAAAATTCTCCATGGGAGTTCTTGCCTTTGTTGGGGGAGGTGACGCAGCCACGATGGATCTTCAGGCTCTCAGTAAAAAGGTGGATAGCAAACTGCGCGGATGGCGGGTGGAGCTGTCGTGCTGAATCTGAGATGACGTTGGGTGTCTGCCTCTGATCTTAAAAGGTCTTGAAGGCGGGCGAATATCCCCCTCCGCAATAATCCATCCCCCCCTCTGCATCCTCGCGCAACATTCGCGCAAAATGTCGCGCCTCGCCCTCTTCAATCTTTCGATCCGCCTTTGTAGGTTGCCCGCGATTTGACGCGGGGCGTTTCCCCCGCGCGCCTTTTGGAGGATACACCTATGGATCGTCGTTCTTTTCTGAAAACCTCTGCACTGGGCGGGGCCTCCGCTGCTGCCACTGGTCTGGCCGCTCCGGCTGTGGCCCAAGGTGCGCCGCGCACATTGACTATGGTGTGTTCCTGGCCGCGGGGCCTTGCGGGGGTGTGGGATGCGGTCGAACGTTTCGTCGACAACGTTCAAACCATGTCGGGTGGCTCGTTGGTGATCGACGCACGTGCGGCGGGCGAGCTTGTTGGCGGGCTTGAGGTATTTGACGCCGTGACCGCCGGTCAGGCCGATATGTATCACGCCGCGGACTATTATTTCACCGGTCAGCACCCGGCTTGGGCCTATTACACCACAGCGCCTTTCGGCATGACCGCGCCGGAAATGATGAGCTGGTATTACGGCATGGGCGGCAAGGATTTGCACCAACAACTGGGCGATGTCTTTGGCTTGCACACCTCGATTGCGGGCCAAACCGGCGCGCAAGGTGGCGGGTGGTTCCGTAAGGAAATCAAATCGGTTGCCGATTTTCAGGGTTTGAAATTCCGCATGCCGGGTCTGGGCGGCGAAGTGGTCGGCAAACTCGGCGCCTCGGTTCAAGTGATGGCGGCGGGCGAGATTTACCAAGCACTTTCCTCAGGCGCATTGGACGGCACCGAATGGGTCGGGCCGTGGTCGGACGAAAAACTCGGCCTGCAAGAGGTCTGTCAGTTCTTCTATCCGGCGGGCTTTCACGAGCCGGGGTCCGCGCTGTCGGTCAACACCAACCTTGAGGTGTTTGACAGCCTGAGCCCCGCCGAGCAGCGCATTCTCGACGTGGCCGCCGCCGAATGCCACCAGTTCGACTACGCCTTGTTCATCGCCAACAACGGCCCGGCCCTTGGGCGGTTGATCAGCGGCGGCACCCAGATCAAGGAATTCTCCGACGATGTTTGGGACGCTTATGGCGCGGCCTCGAAAGAGGTGTTGGACCAATATATGGATGATGAGATTTTCGCCGAAACCCGCGCGGCTTATGAATCCGCGATGGGTGAGATTTCGGGTTGGACGGGGCGCTCGGACAGCGTTTACACCGCCCAACGCAACCGGGTTTTGGGTCTGCTTTAACCCGCTTGATCCATTCTGAGACGATGAGCGCGCAACCCTTTGTGGCTGCGCGTTTTTTGTGTCTGAGAGGCCGGTCTGAATGCGGATTTGGATGTCCTGATGTGATCCAGATCAAGGTGAGGGGCGACTGGATATGCGCTTATGCGCATAAAGGAGTGCCTATATGATTCTGCCCATCCTCTCAGCCCTCGCCGACCCCACTCGCCTTGAGGCGATGCGCCTGTTGTCGGACGGTGGCGAACACTGTGTCTGCGAATTGATGCGGGGGATCGGGGCGACGCAAAGCCGGATGTCGCGGCATATGCAGGTGCTCAAACAAGCGGGACTGGTTTTGGATCGGCGCGATGCGCAATGGGTGCGCTACCGTGTCAACCCGGAGCTGTCGCCCGAAGTCAGGGCGGTTCTGGATGCGGTGTGCCACGCCGCGCAGACCGCGCAAAGGAGTGCAGCATGAGCACAGGTTTCACACACCCGTCTCCTCGGTTACGGCCAGATTGGCTTTGGCATCTTGGCGTGGCGGGGTTTGTCGCACTGTGGTGGATGCTCTACCATCAACTTGCCCCACTGGCCGAGTGGATCACGGGCCTGTTGCCGGTGGCGCGTCACAGCCACACCGGCGAAGCCATCGCATTTTTCCTCTATGATGTGCCGAAAGTGATGATGCTTTTGACGCTCATCGTCTTTGCCATGGGCGTGGTGCGCAGCTTTTTCTCGCCGGAGAAAACCCGTGCGCTTCTGTCCGGCAAACGCGAGGGCGTGGGCAATATCTTTTCGGCGGGCCTTGGAATTTTAACGCCGTTTTGCTCCTGCTCTGCTGTGCCGCTGTTCATCGGCTTCGTGTCCGCAGGCGTGCCTTTGGGCGTGACCTTTTCCTTCCTGATCGCCGCGCCGATGGTCAATGAGGTGGCGCTGGTGCTTCTGTTTGGCTTGGTCGGCTGGCAAGTGGCGGCGACCTATTTGGCCTTTGGGTTGGGCATTGCCATTGTCGCCGGGTTTGTCATCGGTAAATTGCACCTTGAAGGCTGGTTGCAGGATTGGGTGCGCGACATTCATTCTGGCGCGTCCGCCCCGACCCAGATCGAGGGCGAGACCATGACGATGATCGAACGTTACCGGGCTGGGACCCAAGCCGTGCGGGAGATTTTCGGCAAGGTCTGGGTCTGGATTTTATTGGGCATCGCGATGGGCGCGTTGATCCATGGCTATGTGCCCGAAGATTTCATGGTGAAAATCATGGGGGCCGAGGCGTGGTGGTCCGTGCCCGCCGCCGTGCTGATGGGCATTCCGATGTACACCAATGCCGCCGGGGTGATCCCAATTGTCGAGGCCTTGCTGGGCAAAGGCGCGGCTCTTGGCACTGTTTTGGCCTTTATGATGAGCGTCATCGCGCTCTCATTGCCTGAAATGATCATTCTCAAACAGGTGCTGACCTATCGCCTGATCGCCGTCTTCATCGGCATCGTTGGCAGCGGCATTTTGGCCGTTGGGGTCCTGTTTGATTTGATTTTCTAAGAGGATCTTCTGAAAGGAGACATCTGATGACATCCGTAAAAGTCTATGGGCCCGGCTGCAAACGCTGTGAAACCACGGTCGATATGGTTCGCGACGCGGCGGCCAAATTGGGCCTTGAGCTCGAGGTCGAAAAAGTCACCGACCCGAAATCCATCGCCATGGCCGGGGTCATGTCGACGCCCGGGATTGCGGTTGATGGCAAACTGGTCCATGCGGGCGGATTGCCGGACAAGACCAAACTTGAGGGCTGGTTGTCGGCCTGACGACCGGGGAGATGGCCCTTTAAAACCGGCCCGTGCCCTGCAACACACCATGCTCCATCGCGTAGCGGGTCAGCCCCGCGGTGGAGGAAATACCCAGTTTGCGTTTGATGTTTTTGCGGTGGGTTTCGACCGTGCGCACGGAAATGTCGAGCGCAAGCGCCACGTCTTTGTTGGATTTGCCCTGGGCCAGTTCCAACAGGATGGTTTGTTCGCGGTCGGTCAACGGTTCCCGCCCGTCGCGGATTTTCGTCGGTTTGATCGCCGCCTGCGCCCCGGTGCAAAGGTATTTCTCACCGTTCATCACCGTATCAATCGCTTCTTTCACGTCCTCGGTCGGCACGTCTTTGAGGACATATCCCATCGCGCCATGCGACAGTGCTGCGCCGATATATTCAGGGCCATCATGCATGGTGAGGATCAGGATGCGGGTTTCGGGGCGGCGTTCCAGCAACAGTTCGGTCGCGGTCAACCCGCCCATGCAGGGCATGTTGAGATCAAGTAAAATCACATCGGGCGCCAGATCCATCACCTGATCGACCGCTTCCTGACCATTACACAGCGTGCCGACCACATCGAGATCGTCAAAGGTTTCCAAAAGTGCGCGGATGCCTTCGGCGACCATCGGATGATCATCGACAATCAAAACGCGGGTCTGTGTGTTGGTCATCGTGCGCTTCCTACTGGGGCAGGGGGACGGCTGGATCCTGCGGGCGTCAGAATATGCTTGAGCGGCACGGTGGCGTCAATGGCTGTGCCGGGCGAGAGTGGAAAGATCGTGAGCGTGCCACCCAGTTGTTCCATCCGCTCAGCCATATTGCGCAGGCCCAGCCCGCGTCCGGCTTTGCCGCGCTCCGCCATGTCAAAACCGATACCGTTGTCCGAAATCAACAAGGTCGCCCCGGTGCGATGCCCGGCCAATTTGATTGTGACCTCTGTGGCCTCGGCATGGCGTTCGATGTTGGTCAGCGCCTCTTGGGCGATGCGGAACAAGGCGATGCGCGCCTCTTCGTCCAAGCGGTTGCGGAACACCACGGTTTCCAATTCGGTTTTGATGCCAGTGCGGGTTTGGAACTCTTCTGTCAGGGCCTTGAGCGCAGGCCCAAGTCCCAGATCGTCCAAGACGCCGGGGCGCAGATCGCGCGAGATGCGGCGCACTTCGGTGATTGCCCCGCCCAACATCTCGACACCGCGATCCAAACTGTTGGGGGCTTTCGGGTCGTCCTTGGCCAATTGCCGCCGTGCCAATTCCAATGCATAGCGCACGCCGACCAAAATTTGGCTGATCCCGTCATGCAATTCGCGCGCCACCCGGCCGCGTTCTTCTTCTTGGGTGTCGAAAATGCGCTGGGTCAGCTGTTTGAGTTTGGCATCGGCCAAACGGCGTTCGCGGATGGTGATCGTGACGCCCGACATGAACACCAAAAGCGTGGCGGCCATGGTGATTGCGCCGATATAGACAAAGGTGCGGCGGATGCGGGATTCGACCTCGGCGCGTGCGGCGGCAACCGAGGTCAACACATCGTCAATGAACACGCCGGTGCCAATCGCCCATTGCCAGTCCTGTAGCCCGACCACGTAGCTGATCATTTGCGCCTCTTCCCCGGTCGAGGGTTTCGGCCAAAGATAGCTGTGATAGCCGCCGCCTTGTTGCGCCAAAGTGATGAGTTCATCGACCACCGGCGTGCCGATACTGTCGGCCAATCCCCTCCAGTTTTGAGTGATCAACCGTGTGTCGCGGGGGGCAACAAGATTGGTGCCATTATAGTCATAGACAAAGAAATAGCCGTCGATGCCATAGGTCATGGCCGACAGAATTTGCGTGACTTTGAGCTTGGCCTCTTCGTCGTCGGGCGGCGCGGGATTGTATTCTGCGGTGATGGCGGCGCGCGCCAATTGCAGGTAGTTTTGCAATTCCTGCCGCTTGGCCGAAATCAGTTGCGCCTCCAGTTCGGAAATCTCGTGATCCGCCATGTTGCGCGATTGATCCGCCACCAAAACGGCAATCGCTGCCACCGCCATCAACAACGGCAGGGTGGCCAGCAAAAACAATTTGCGCGCATAGGTGAGTTCGGGGATCAGGCGGGGCATTGAGAGGCGAGAGATCCTAAGAGGGGCCAAGAGGGCGGGGTGTCATGCAACGAATCAAAGGATAGCGGGGCGAGGGGACAGGTCAATGATCTGGCGGCCTTCTCGGAGGAGCCGCACGAAAATTGCGCTGAACCGGCAATGTCGCGTCACAAAACCACCTTAGCTGCGTAGAGTTGGGTATTTAAACCCCGTAGTGACAGCGTTAACGTCGCCAAACAAGCTTGGTTCGGTTTCGGTCGGACCCGGGGTGCGAGGGGGTTACACGGGGGGAGTTTCGCGGTCAGCCGCGACAGCCGATCTTGGTGCTGCCGAATGCCCCATTACCATTCGCCATAGACCATTTTGGGAGGAAACCATCTATGGATCGTCGTTCTTTTTTGAAAACTTCTGCTCTTGGGGGCGCATCCGCCGCCGCAGCCGCAACACTGGCCGCGCCGATGTATGCACAGGGCAAACGCACGCTGACCATGGTCACCACATGGCCGCGCGGTTTGGCCGGTGTGTGGGATTCCGTTGAGCGCATTGCAGCCTCTGTCACGGCGCTGACCGATGGCGCGGTGACGATCGAACCGAAAGCCGCGGGCGAGCTCGTGGGCGGTCTCGAAGTGTTTGACGCCGTGACCGCAGGTCAGGCCGACATGTACCACGGCGCCGATTACTATTTCACCGGCCAACACCCGGCCTGGGCCTATTTCACCACCGTGCCTTTTGGCATGACCGCACCGGAAATGATGGTGTGGTACTACGGCATGGGCGGCATGGATTTGCACAGCAAGCTGGGCGAAATCTTTGGTCTTAAACCGTTTATCGCCGGTCAAACCGGCGCGCAGGGCGGCGGTTGGTTCCGCAAAGAGATCAAATCCGCCTCTGACTTCCAAGGTCTGAAATTCCGTATGCCGGGCCTGGGTGGTCAGGCTTTGTCCGAACTTGGCGCTTCTGTTCAGGTGCTTCCGGGCGGTGAGATTTACCAAGCGCTGTCCTCTGGCGCGCTCGATGGCACCGAATGGATCGGCCCGTGGTCGGATGAGAAACTCGGCCTGCAAGAGGTCTGTGATTTCTACTACCCCGCCGGGTTCCACGAGCCGGGTGCGGCGCTGTCCGTTGTCACCAACCTCGAAGTGTTCGAAAGCCTGACCCCGTCGCAGCAAAAAGCCATCGAAATCGCCTGTGGCGAAGGTCATCAGCACAATTACGCGCTGTTCATGGCCAACAACGGTCCGGCGCTTCAGCGTCTGATTTCTGCGGGCGTGCAGGTCAAAGAATTCTCCGACGATGTCTGGGATGCGTATGGCGCGGCCTCCAAAACCGTTCTCGACGGTTATATGAGTGACGAGCTTTTTGCCGAAGTCCGCACCTCCGCTGAGGCCGCAATGGCGTCCACGTCCGGTTGGTCTGGCCGCTCTGACAGCGCCTATACCGCTCAGCGTGACCGCGTTTTGGCGAACCTCAAGTAAGCCATCGCATTGCAAAAAAAAAGGAAATGCGCGCGGGTTTCGCGCGCATTTTCCGGCTTGAGACATTGCCGCTGGGGCGTGGCAGGTATAAGGCACCGCCCAGACGCATTTAGAAAAGAGCGGATCGCATCAGCCGGTCCGAAAAGGGGACAGCAACCATGGAAGAGCAGGCCAGCACATCTTTCTTTGGCGCGGTGTTCGACGGGCTTTTGGCCCTTGTCGTCAATCTCGGCCTTGGATTTTGGCACATCATTCAGGCCGTGACCCATCCGGGCGCATGGCTGGATTGGTCGAATAAAGAAAGCCTGTTGCGCTTTGTTTATTTTGGGGGGTCCAAAGAATTTTTGTTTGTTTTCCTCGACATCATCATCGTTATCAGCCTGATCGGCTTTTTCCACCGCCCGTTTATGTGGGGGCTGGTGCGCGGGCTTGAGAAAATCACCAACACGGTTGGTCGTCTGGCGGCTTGGGCCGGTCTTTTGATGGTGCTGCAACAGATTATGGTGGTTTTCCTTCAGTCGATTTTTCGACTGGGCGAAATCACCATAGCGCCGTTTGGTGCGGGGTTCACCCAGTCGGTCGGCTGGTTTTCCGAGAGCTTGAAATTTGAAAATGCCCTCGTCGTCGCGCTCTGCGTTTCCTACGCTTTCGTGCAGGGCAGCCATGTGCGCGTCGATTTGGTTTACGCGGGTGTGTCGCATCGGGCGAAACGGGTGATCGACATGTTCGGCTCGCTGTTTTTCATGCTGCCAGTGGCGTTTTTGACATGGATGTACGCGTGGTTCTTCCTCTGGCGGCACCTGATCACGCCGAAAGTCTCGGCCTCTGACAAGCTTGAATTGATGCTGCGCAAAGCGCGGATCGTGAAATGGAATGTCGAAACCGTGTCGTTTTCGGCGAACGGGTTTAACGGCTATTTCCTGTTTAAAATCTTGATGCTGTGTTTCATCAGCCTGGTGATCATTCAGGCGTTGGCGTTTTTCTATCGCTCCTACCTCGAATTCCTTGAGGGCGAAGACGCGGCTGGCAAATATCTTGACCGAGACACGCTTGGCGCGGGCGAAGAAGCCTTTGAGGGCACGCACTAATATGGAGCATTTTCAGGACAAGTGGGCACCGGTTTTCCGGTCCGAAAATGCGACCAACACACTGGAGCATTTTCAGGACAAGTGGGTACCGGTTTTCCGGTCCGAAAATGCGACCAACACACTGGAGCATTTTCAGGACAAGTGGGTACCGGTTTTCCGGTCCGAAAATGCGACCAACACAGAAGACTAAGAGGGATCAAAGACATGCTTTTCGGACTTGATGGCGTAGAAATCGGCCTCATCATCGTGTTCCTCTGTCTGTTCAGTGGAATTCTCACAGGCTTTCCGGTGGCCTTTGCCATCGGCGGGGCGGGGTTGTTGTCCTTTGGCATTATCGCCGCCTTGGATGGTGCTGGGATTTTGGTGCACCAGGCGCTTGATACCGGCTCACAGGCCTATCGCGATCTGGTCAATTCCGGGGTCAACCCGGTCACCATCTCGCATTTCAGATATCCAGATTTGCCCACCTATATGGAGCCATTGTTTCCGGGCGGTTGGGAACAAGCGGTCGATCGCAACCTGTCCTTTATCGTCAACCGGATGAATGAACGCGTCTTTGCGGGCGCGTCGATCGAAACGCTTTTGGCGGTGCTGATGTTCGTGATGATGGGCATCGTTTTGGAACGGTCCAAAATCGCCAACGATCTGTTGACCACCATGGCGCGGGTTTTTGGCCCGATCCCCGGTGGTTTGGCGGTCTCCGTGGTCATCGTTGGCGCCTTCCTCGCCGCTTCGACGGGCATCGTGGGCGCGACCGTTGTGACCATGGGGCTTTTGTCATTGCCGACCATGTTGCGGCATAATTATTCGCCAGAGCTTGCCACCGGCGTCATCGCGGCTTCGGGCACTTTGGGTCAGATCATTCCGCCCTCCATCGTCATCGTTTTGCTCGGCACGCTCGCGGGCGATCTCTATTCGGCCGCACAAGAGGCGCGGGCACAGGCGGTGGGGTGTACTGACGCGTTGACCTATCTCGGCAAGCCGGCTGTTGTGTCTGTTGGCACCCTGTTTCAGGCGGCGATGTTGCCGGGGATTTTCTTGGCCTTCCTCTATGCGCTGTACGCCTTCGGCTATGCGCTTTTGAACCCGCATAAAGCCCCGCCCGTGCATCTGTCGCACACCAGCCATGACACCATCACCCGCCGTGAAGGTCTGTTGTGGTTCTTGGCGATCCCGGTGATTTTGATCGGCGGCGCGATTGTTTTTGGTCAGGTCGGGATTGCGGGCAATCAATCGGTTTTGGTCAAGGAATACACTGACGCGGGCGCGCGCGCTTCGCTGCGCACCAATGTGTCGGAGCAATGTGAGGCGGCGATGATCGAGCTGCATGGGCAAGAGGCGTGGACCACCGCCGTGTCTGAGCAGGCCGCGATTGAAGCCTCTGGTGGCGCTGTGGAAAGTGTTCAGCGCTCCCCGGAAGAGATCGAACGGCTGACCGCCATTGCGGTGGACTCTGCGCCGAAACTTGGCAAGGGCTTGCTCACTGTGATGGTGCTTTTGAGCGTTGTCTTGGCCTTTGGCCGCGGTGTTGCACCCTCCGCCGATCCGCGTCCTTTGCTGATTGGTGCGGTTGGGATCGCGGGTATTTTGGCGATGGACGCCTTGTTTGTCAGCCCGCTGACCTCCTCTGGCACGGCCGTTGTCTATTACCTGATCCCGGCGCTGTTTATGGCCTATGGCCTGAAAGCGGCGGCGGCACGATTGGGCAAAAACGAGTTGTTCCGCGTGGTCTTCCCGCCGCTTGTGTTGATCGTGGCGGTGCTTGGCTCGATCTTGGGTGGGGTGACCAACCCGACACCTGCCGCAGGGCTTGGGGCCGGGGGCGCGATCCTTTTGGCCGCCTATCGCAAACTGTCCGATCACCATAAATCCGGCAAAATCATTTTGGGCGCGGCATTTTCCGTCGTCATCATGATCCTGGTCGGGTCAAATTTTGACCTGCGTCTGGGCCGGGGCGATGTGCCGTTTGAAGATTGGGTGGCGTATATCGTTGCCCTCGTGGCGTTTTACTACGCGATGTTCGGCATTCTCTATGCCTGCTGGGTGTTGTGGGGCGATGGCACATTGGGGATCGTGGTGCGCGAAACCGCCAAGGTCACCTCGATGGTGTTTACCATTCTGATCGGCTCACAATTGCTGAACCTCGTGGTGATCTCGTTCGGCGGCGAACATTACATCCAAAGCTTCCTGCGCTCGTTTGACAATGAATTCACCGTCTTCCTTTTGGTCATGCTGGTGCTGTTCGTCTTGGGCTTTGTGTTGGATTTCCTGGAGATCATCTACATCGTTGTGCCCATCGTCGGCCCGGTGATCTACGGCGGCACGATGGACCCGAAATGGGTGACGATCATGATTGCGGTCAACCTTCAGACCTCCTTCCTGACGCCGCCCTTTGGCTTTGCGCTGTTCTACCTGCGCGGGGTGGCGCCGCCCTCTGTGACCACAGGGCACATCTATCGCGGGATCATTCCGTTTGTGCTCATTCAGGTTATCGGGCTTGGCATCCTCTGGGCCTTCCCTGATATCGTCACCATCGTGCCGAACCTGTTGTCGAAATAGAACCTTCGACTGGCTGTGACATCATCCAAAAGCCCCGCCGTTGAGCGGGGCTTTTTTATGATCGAAAATAGGGTTTGTGGGATTTGAATTTATCCGATAAAAATACTCAGGTAATGAATCGAAGGATTTTCCATGTCATATTCCCCCTACGATCCCTTTGGTCGTGATCGCGCACAGGAGGCCGAGGGCGCTGAGCCAGTTGGACGGATCGACCAGCTCGACGAACACGGCCGTCTGGTTGTGGCCTTGATGCGCGGTGCAAAGCTTGCGGCCAAGGACAGCGACATCGCCAAGGTTTACGGCCAGATGATGATGGTGTTCGAACGCCATGCCCGCAGGCCCCTGATGTGGCACGCGCCTAACTGTATCTGTCTGGGAGCGGATGAGGCGGTGATGGTGCGGTTTGTCCGGCTTGCCTCAAACGGCGCGCGCGAGGATGCTGCCTTGATGGCGATGCTGTTGATCCGTGCCGACATTGCGTCTTTGGCGGTGTCTTTGGCCGAACAATTGGGGCTTTTGATTCAGACCGCCATCCGCGTGGATTCTCATGCGATGCGCCCGCCTGGCGCCTATCACTAAGGGATGCGGCTTAATACTCTGACCGAGGCGCGCGCGACGGGCGGGGCACAGTATGGGTGTTCGGCAAGTCGATCTTTGCCACCTGCTGTGCGATCGGTTCGGATTCAAGCGGATGAGCCTCAGCGGCGAAATCGTCGGGGTCGATCATGTCGACCCATTGGCCCCCCTGATAGACCTCCAGCGCCGAAAACCGTGCCTTATAGCCCATTTTCGGTGATCCCGGCACCCAATAGCCGAGATAGACATAGGGCAGTCCCGCCTCACGAGCGATTTCGATATGATCCAAGATCACATAGGTGCCAAGGCTGTCCTTGACCAAATCGGGTTTGTAAAACGAATAGACCATCGAGAGGCCGTCATCCAACAGATCGGTCAAACAGGTCGCCGCCAATTCGCGCGGTGTCCCGCCCTGTGAGGTGATGTAATATTCGATGACGCGGGTGCGGATCGGTGTTTCTTCGATCATTGCGGCGAATTCAAACACATCCATATCGGCCATGCCACCATCGGCGTGACGGGTCTCAAGATATTCGCGAAACAGCTCATATTGCGCCTCAGTGGCCCACGGGCTGGTGGCGGCGCGTTTGAGGTAATTGTTTTTGTTGATTGCGCGACGCTGGGATTTCGACGGTTTGAAATCGGCCACCCGGATGCGGGCGGACATGCAGGCGCTGCAATCCGCACAGGTCGGGCGGTACAGCACATTTTGCGACCGGCGGAACCCCTGTTTCGACAGGCTGTTGTTGAGTTGATCGGAGCTCTCACCCTGCAAGGAGGTGAACAGTTTGCGTTCCATCCGGCCCTCAAGATAGGGGCAGGGCTGCGGAGCCGTCACATAGAACTGCGGCGCGAGGGGGAGGGTATGACGCATAAAGTCGACTTAGGATGATTTCACAAAGGACGCGTTAACGGCACGCGAGAGAAAGGTAGCAAGTCCTGACCCACGCGCCAAGCCCCCCGATCACATCGCAGTAAATTCATGCGCGGTTTTCGTCTCAAAAACGCGGAAAAAGGGCGCATTTCGCACCCTTTCTCTCATTTTCAGACAGTTTGAAACCCTTATTTAGTAGTCGGAAGGGCGATTGATTGCCGCAGACCCCAAAATCAGGTCGCTGAGCCCCTGTTTGCGGCCCGTCGTTAGCATCAAGACGACAGAGATCACCTGTGGCAGGCCGATCGAGCACCAGACCGTGAACAGGCCCGTGTGCAACAACGCCATGCCCAGATCAAATCGCTCGCCCTTGGAGGTGCGAAACTCGATCCCCATCAGCCGCATTCCAAGCGTCGCCGACCCATTGGCCAAGGTGACGACCCGATAGGCGAAACTGACCACGGCCACGAGGAAGGGGAAAAAGAAGATCCCGGTGAAGGCCGTAAACGGCACGATCATCGCCGCGATCAAAGTGGTGACGATCAGGTCCACAACAAAGGCAAGCGCGCGTTTGGTGGGCACGGCGTCGTAAAACCCCGGCTGGCGTTCCGGGTCGGGAAGTCCCCAAAGGGCGGTGTCATCGTGGAACATGGTCTCACTCATATCTCTGTGTCAGGTCGGTTTGACGGGTTTCAGGGTGGTTGGGATGGGCAAACTCAGGGTCGAGTCTGCCCGATCTCGGCTGTGTGGCTCAAGCGTCTTCTTTGTCGGCGCTCTCGTCGTGATTTTGGTCGCGCGCTTGCGCGGCCTTTTTCACGCGGTCCTCCATGAACTGATCAAACTCGGCCTTGTCCTTTGCGGCGCGCAGGCGCTCAAGGAAGGATTCAAATTGATCCTGTTCTTCTTCCAGACGCATCAATGTCTCTGTCTTATAGGCATCAAAAGCGCTGTTGCCAGACGGGCGCGCAGCGGCGCGGGCGGCACGGAAGGTTTCCCCATGGGAGCCACAGCGGTGAGCGCGGTGATGAGAGCGGTTTTTGCAAGCGAACATTTTTTTACCCCAGATCATGTAAAAGAGAAGTGCAAGGCCGACCGGCCAGACGAAGACGAAGCCGAGGACCATTGCGGCGATCCAGGCCCCTTTGCCCTTATCGTCAAGCCAGCCTTCGGCCCGACGGAACCAGCCCATAGGGCGATCCTGAGCGGTGTAGGTGGAGGTGACGTCGGTCATTGGTGAACCCTTTCGGAAGGTTGTCATGTTTGATGTGAATGTCTTTCACATTACCAAAATGGGTTCGGTCAGTTTCTTGTGCAAGGCTCTATGTGAATGTTTTTTACATTATTTTACAAAAGTGAATAAAAACAATGTATTATGTGATTTTAATTTGCTGTGATGAGTGTAGCGCGACAGACATTTTTGCAGTGAATGACACCGAAAGTTGCAGCAAACCGTTTTTGGGTGAGGGGCCTTAATCAGGCGTTAAATGTAGCGCGACAGACATTCTTGCAGTGAATGACACCGAAAGTTGCAGCAAACCGTTTTTTGGGTGAGGGGCCTTAATCAGGCGTTAAACGCTGTGCTCGTGAAGCGGACCCTGATCCGTTTCGAAAACATGTTCCCAGCGTACC
>TARA_R110001583_G_scaffold85321_1_pt1 | contig 57696 bp, 41 predicted proteins | sample TARA_R110001583 | Tara Oceans TARA_R110001583 (sample SAMEA4398432) | marine metagenome | biome: Polar Biome; feature: [MES] marine water layer (ENVO:01000295) within the mesopelagic zone...; material: water (ENVO:00002006), including particulate matter (ENVO:01000060) such as...... | reverse complement strand
AATGTATTTCTTGGAGCAGATAGTGTACGTTATAATGATGCAAGTTCAATTGCACTTGGTGCTTTTATTACACCTGACCATGATTCTTTTACAAGTTACTTAAAACGAGTAACTTATAGAGCAGGTTTGCGTTTAGATAAGACCGGAATGATAGTTAATGATGTTGATATTAATAACTTTGGCATAACTTTTGGATTAGGTTTACCACTGGGTAGAAGTTTCTCTAATCTTAATTTAGGATTTGAAATTGGACGAAGAGGAACAACTAAAGCGAATCTAATAGAAGAAAGCTATTTTAAATTTAATGTAGGTCTTTCATTAAACGATCGTTGGTTCCAGAAAAGAAAAATCAATTAATAAAAATTTAGTACATTAACCACTTTAAAAAGAGAAAAAATGAAATCGAAACTTTACTTCACGGCAATTATGTTCCTTGGGATGATGGGGGTAAGTAATGCACAGGCTCAGAACCCTGAATGTATGACGAATTTGTCTATATTTTCAGAACATGCAAAAGTTAAAAATTATGACGCGGCTTATGAACCGTGGAAAATGGTTTATGAAACTTGTCCTCAATTAAATAATGCGATTTATGTATATGGTGAACGTATACTTAAGGATAAAGTTGATAAAGCATCAGGTGCTGATAAAGAAAAGTATGCTAACGAGTTAATGGGTCTTTATGATAATAAAATGACACATTTTGCTTCAAAGACGAGTATGGGAGAAACCATGGTCGATAAAGCATTAGTGAAGTATGATAATAAAATGGCCGATGATGCTGAGATGTATAGCATGTTAAGTGAGGCATTTACTAAAGATCAAGAAAATTTCAAAAATCCAAAAGCATTATATATATACTTCTCTAGTTTAGTTGATTTAAACAAAGCTGGTAAGAAAGATTTACAAGAAGTTTTTGATGTTTATGATGCTGTAACGGAGCAGATTGAATCAGAAAATGAAAAAATTACTGGTAAGATCTCTAAACTTTTACCAAAAGAGGAGGCTGGTACATTGACTTCTAAAGAGAAATCTCGTTTAAAGTCTTATAATTCTTATTCTGAAGTTTACGGTAAAATTGCTGGTAGTATCGATTCTAAATTAGGTCCTTTAGCAGACTGTAGCAACTTGATTCCTTTATATGAAAAGAGTTTTGAAGAGAAGAAAGGTGATGTTGTTTGGGTAAAAAGAGCAGTAGGTCTTATGTTTAACAAAGAGTGTACAGATGATCCATTGTTTCAGAAATTATTCGAAGCTCAATTGGCATTAGATCCATCTGCAGACGCCTATGTTTATGGTGGTACTTTAAAAATGAAGAATGGAGATACGAAAGGTGCACTTGTTGATTTCGATAAGGCTTTGACTTTAGAAACAAATAATGATAAGAAATCTAAGATAGCCTATAAGGTTGCAGTAATTAATAAAAGAAAAGGAAGTAAATCTACTGCACGTAGCTATGCTCAAAAAGCTATCGATGCGAATCCATCAAATGGTCGTGCTTATTTGTTGATTGCTAACTTGTACGCTACCAGTGCCAATGATTGTGGTAGTACTACATTCGAAAAAAGAGCTATATATTGGAAAGCAGCTGATATGGCAAGAAAGGCAGGTAGGGTAGATCCATCATTAAGTGGTTCTGCTAGTCAGGCGGCAAATAGCTACCAAGCTAAAGCACCATCTAAAGAGATGATTTTTAGTTCAGGTATGGCTGGTAAAACAGTTTCTTTCTCTTGCTGGGCAGGAGGTAGTATTAAGGTACCATCGTTATAGTAAAAATGATACAAATCTTTAATTATAAAAGCATTGCCGTGGTATGTACCATGGCAATGCTTTTTTCATCTTGTAAGGATAATTATAAAAGAGTAGGCGGTGAGGCAGCTAAAAAAGTCTATCCTAGAGGTGTTGTTGAAGATTTTGTGCTTACATATACCGAGTCTCCTGAAAAGTTGGGCTCAGAAGATGTGGGGACTTCTAAAGTGCTTGCGATTTTGTCTGGTCCTATTCGTAATGATTTTGACCAACTTACATTTCCATATCAAACCTTTCCAGAAGGTTTATTAGTGGAGATTTTTAATGAAAAAAATGAAAAAACCACAATAGAGGCTGATTATGGAGTATTGTATTCTGCGACATCTATTGTAGATTTGCGTGGAAATGTGCTCATAAAAGGGGATGATGGTAAAAAATTGGAGACTTCTCAATTGTATTATGACCGTGGCAATGAGTGGGCATTTACCCAAGAAAAGTTTAAGTTTACCAATCCAGATGATGGCACGGTGATGGATGGCGAAGGAATGGATATTCAAAAAGATCTTAAATTTTTGAATGCACATAAAACGTATGGTCTAATGTTGATTAAAGAAGAAAATGATGATTAATATTTTAAGGTATACAGAGTACCTATATATCTTAGTAGCAGGTTTTTCAATTTTTAGAATTATTTCTGAATGGAATTCCAATGGAAGTGTAGACTATTTTTTCATTTTCACAGCAGTAGTTTCTATTGGTATGTTTTTATTTAGAAGAAACTATAGGAAAAAGTTTGAACAGCGAAAGCGAGATAATAATAAGGAGTAGTGGGTACAGCCGGTATTATCATTATTCTTTCGTTAGTTTTTTCAGCATTTTTCTCTGGAATGGAGATTGCATTTATTTCTGCAAATAAAATACATATCGAAATAGAGAAAAAGCAAGAAGGTTTTTTGGCCATGGTGCTCACCAGACTAACTAAGAAACCATCGAAATTTATTGCAACTATGCTAATTGGCAACAATATAGCTTTAGTTATTTATGGCCTTTTTATGGGAGAAATTCTCATGAACTGGTTTACGGGCATGGCACCTGAAAATGCTATTTTAAAGATTTTAATTACAGATTTCAGTCTTTTAACCCAAACTGTGATATCTACCTTTATTATTTTAATAACGGCGGAGTTTCTTCCGAAAGTATTGTTTCAGATTTATGCCAATAGTCTTTTGAAATTACTGGCAATACCAGCTTTTCTGTTCTATATATTATTCTCTTTTGTATCAGATTTCATTATTTGGATTTCAGATTTAATTTTGAAATATGTTTTTCGGACTTCAGGTGATGAAGTTCAGTTAGCATTTAGTAAGCTAGAACTAGGTGATTATATAACAGAGCAAATGGAAGCGGTAGAAGCTGAAGACGAAGTAGATACCGAAATTCAAATCTTTCAGAATGCATTAGAATTTGCAGCTGTTAAGGCTCGAGAAGTTATGGTTCCTAGAACTGAGATAGTTGCTGTTGAAATGCACGAGACGCCAAAGAACATGGCAAAACTGTTTACCGAAACAGGTTATTCTAAAATTTTGGTATATAATGATACTGTAGATAATGTCATTGGGTATGTGCATTCTTATGAACTTTTTAAAAAGCCTAAGACCTTAAAAAGTATATTACTTCCTGTTGAGTTCGTGCCAGAAACTATGCTAATTCAAGATATTTTGAATACGTTGATGAAAAAGCGAAAAAGTATAGCGGTGGTTTTAGACGAATATGGTGGCACTTCAGGTCTAGTAACCGTAGAAGATATTGTTGAGGAGCTTTTTGGTGAAATAGAAGATGAGCACGATACTACAGATTTGCGTGAAGAACGTGTAGATGATCGACATTTTCTTTTTTCGGCTCGTCTAGAGGTAGATTACATCAATGAAAATTATAAATTAGAACTTCCGGTGTCAGATGAATTTGAAACCTTGGGAGGTCTTTTAGTACATACATTAGGCGAAATACCAGATAAAGAAGTAGAGCTTACTATAGATCCTTATAAGTTTACCGTTTTAGAAGTTTCGAACACAAAAATTGATTTAGTATCTATAGAACTTTTGGAAGAAGAATAACAGTGCATCAATCAATAAATTAGGAGTCTTTTTAGTTTTTATTATTTCAATTAAAAATGGTAGTTTTGCCTCCCAATAACCACAAACGATTATTTTAAACGTTAATATAGAATGGCAGTATTAGAAAATATAAGGAAACGTACAACAGTGTTGATCTTAATTATAGGTTTGGCGCTTTTTGCATTTGTTATTTCTGGTGTATTTACCAGTAGCAATTTTGGAGGTGAAAAAGTAGGTTCGTCCGTTGCCGAGATAAATGGTGAGGATATTTCTATTGATGAATTTAGACAAGAGGTAGAGACAGCTTCAAGAAGAGTAGGTCCAACTGCTTCGTCTATGCAGGTTGTTAACCAGGTTTGGGAGAACACAATTAGAAAGAACGTATTAGGTGAGCAATTTGAAGATTTAGGAATAGGGATCGAACAAGATCAGATTGTTGATTTTCTTCGTACAACAGGATATGCTCAAAATCCTGAGTTTCAAAACCAAAATGGACAGTTTGACCCAAACATCTTTAAGCAGACTGTGGCAGATTGGAAAGTGAATAATCCAGCGCAATATGAAGCTTGGTTACAAACAGAGAATGAAATTATTCAATTGGCTAAAGAACAGACTTACTTTAATATGGTAAAGGCTGGTGTTGGTGCAACATTGAAAGAAGGTGAGTTAGATTATAAGTTGGCGAACGAAAAAATGGATATTAAGTATGTAAGGGTGCCTTACACTTCAATTCCGGATAGTTCAATTACAGTTACCAAAAGTGAAATAGCCGATTACGTAAACGACCATAAAGAAGAGTATAAGCAAGATCCAGCAAGGGATCTACAATATGTATACTTTGAAGAGAAACCTTCTGTAGCTGATGAAACGGCTATTAAAGATGCTATTTCTAAACTTTTGGATGATACTATAGAGTACAATTCTCAAACTGATCGTAACGATACCATAAGAGGTTTTCGTAATACGAAAGATGTAACAGCTTTTTTAGATAGAAATTCTGATACCAAGTTTGATACTATTTATAAAGCTAAAAAGAATTTACCTTCTAGTGTTGCCGATACTTTAATGAGCTTGAATATTGGTCAGATTTATGGCCCTTATAAAGATGGTGGTTCTTATAAGATTTCTAAGATGATAAGTAGAAAGCCTAACGGTTCTGTAAAGGCAAGCCATATACTTTTAGCTTACACAGGAGCTACTAGAGCTAACCCTGAAGTGACAAGAACAAAGGAAGAAGCAGAAGCTAAAGCGAAAGAATTACTTAAGGAAGCTAAAAAATCTGGCGTAGTCTTTTCAGAATTGGCAAGAGACAACTCTGATGGACCTTCAGCCCCGCAAGGAGGCGATTTAGGGTATTTCCAAAGAGGAGTGATGGTGCCTAAATTCAATGATTTTGCATTTAATAATAATGAAGGTGCTATTGGTTTAGTAGAGACTGATTTTGGGTTCCACGTCATTAAAGTTGATGATAAAGAAGATGTAGTACAGATAGCTACTATCGCTAGAGAAATTGTAGCATCTGAAGAGACAATAAATACGTTGTTCACTAAGGCTACTAAATTTGAAATGGAAACTACCGAAGATGAAAGTGCTTTTTCAGCATTGGCTAAAAAAGAGGAATTCGTAGTTCGTCCAGTAAATAAGATAAAAGCTTTAGATGAGAACCTTCCTGGGTTAACGAATCAAAGAAATATTGTGCAATGGGCTTTCAATGGAGATACTGAAGTTGGAGATGTTAAACGTTTTAATATCAATAACGGTTATGCAGTTGTTCAACTTACGGGTAGTTATGCAGCAGGTGTAATGAGTGCAGAGGATGCATCTGTATTGGTTTTGCCAATTATTAGAAAAGAACGTAAAGCGGCAAAAATCATAGCTGCAAATAAAGGAAAAGATATGAGCACTATTGCTTCAGATAATACTGTTTCTATTTCTAATGCCTCGGCACTTACGGTTAAGTCACCAACTATTCCTGGGGCAGGTAGCGAGCCAGTTGTTGTAGGTACAGCTTACGGTATGGCAAATGGAGCTGTTTCAGGTTTGATTGAAGGAAACACAGGAGTATTTAAAATCGAAATCATTAAGAAAACAGAAGCTCCAAAATTGGATAATTACAGTGTTTATGCAAATGCATTAAAAACTGGTGCTGCAAGTCGTGTAAATACTTCGGTATACAACGCGTTAAAAGATGCTGCTAAAATTGAAGATAAAAGAGCTACTTTCTACTAATAGGAGAAAGTAAGAATTCATATAAAAAAAGAGCATCCGTTTTGGATGCTCTTTTTTTATAGTATCATTTCTTTGTACGATAAAATAGTTGAGTATCCCTTGTTCTTGAAGTAGCTCATTTCTGATTCGCTGCCAACGACAAGTACAAAGTCCCCTCCCCACGCTCCTAAGCTTTTTATAGTCCCTTTATAATCTGAGAATAGGCTTTCCTTTGCTGTGGGTATTTTTAAGGTCTCCGATAATATTGCTTCGTGCGCATTTAGTAGCAAACCAAATTCCTGTACATCTTCACACTTTAATATGTTATAGGTAATGTCGTTGATCTTAGAAACTAAAGAAGGTTTATCAAAATCTAAATTTCTATAACTGTTGATAGCATCACGACTGTTTTTCTTTTGGTTGAGATATACAAAAAATAGCTGATCAGAAAAATTAGGTTGAAAATCGACCTCGCTTACAGTGGGTTCGAATTCATTTCTTTGATATAATATTGGAGTATTATGATTAGCGCAGGCAATATCATATCCGCTACCACCAAATGTGGCTGCTAATAAACGATATGGATTAACATCTGCCCATTGGGCAATATTGGCAATTAAGGTAGAAGAGGAGCCAAGACCCCAATCTCTCGGAAAAGTTAGTTTCGCTTCTGCCGAATTTAAATCTGTGGAAGATGGTAAAAAGGAAGGGTTTAGCTTTTGTGCTTCTAAAAGAATTTGAGATAATCTATTTGATGCATGAATATCAGAAGTGTATATTGTTTTTAAATTGTTTTTTGAAAATTCAGAGCTAAACCAAATATTATCATCCTCGTCTAAACTATTCCAAATGAAATTTTCTGAATTTGAAGTTTGTAAACTTAAAGACTGTCCGAATTTGGTAGGTAAAGCTAGCCCTTTGGCACCATCTAAAATTACATACTCTGCGGTTAGTAATAATTTTCCATTGCTATAGTATTCCTTGGTCATAGGTAAAAGCTTACGTCCTAAGATTGTTCAGTTGTATCTCAACACCGTGATGAGTTACTGGGTTAGTTTTAAAATATTCAACCATAGTAGCTTTTTCTGTTTCATTGGCTCCTAGTTGATTTAAGATGTTTAACAAGTGCATTTTCATATGGCCTTTTTGAATACCTGTAGTAACCAATGAGCTAACTGCTGCAAAATTCTGTGCGAGTCCCGCAACGGCTATTATTTGCATCAGTTCTTCCGCAGAAGGACTTTGAAGAATTTCCAAATTCAATTTAACTAGCGGGTGAAGATTGGTTAACCCGCCAACCGTTCCTAATGCCAAGGGTAGTTCAATCCAAAATGTGAATATTCCGTTTTCTATTTCAGCATGTGTTAGGCTACTGTATTGGCCATTTCTACTAGCATAAGCATGAACACCAGCCTCTACGGCTCTAAAATCATTACCAGTCGCCAAAACGACGGCATCGACGCCGTTCATGATACCTTTATTGTGTGTGACCGCACGATAAGGTTCTATCTGTGCTATTTTTATGGCTTGTATTATTTTTTCTGCTGTATGTCGTGGAGATAGGTCTGCATTTAATTTTAGCTCGTCTACAGGGCAGCTAACTTGAGCGCGTACTGTGCAATTGGGTACATAATTAGACAAGATGCTCATTATGACCTCCACATTCTTTTCTTCTTCAGAAAAACTAGTATAAAAGGAAGCTTCTGATTTCAAAGTTGTAGCGAATTGCTCTAAACAGCCATTAATAAAGTTTGCTCCCATTGCATCCTTAGTCTGAAAAGTAGCATGCAGTTGATAGTAGTTCTCAAGTTCGGAAGTTTTATTTTTTAAAACAATATCACTGATACCACCACCTCTTTTTTCCATGCTTGTGGTAAAGGATGCGGTTTCTGTTAGCAATTTTGGTTTTAAATAAGTAAAAAATGAGCTAAGCTTTTCAAAATCACCTTTAAATAAAAAATGTACTTGCCCTACTTTTTCGGTTCCAAGAACTTCTGTTTTAAATCCACCTCTGTTTAACCAAAATTTAGCAGCCTTACTGGCAGCTGCAATTACAGAACTTTCTTCAATAGCCATTGGTATGGCATACAGTTTATTGTTAATCAAAAAATTTGGAGCAATGCCCAATGGTAGGTAAAGGTTAGTGAGGGTATTCTCTATAAACTCGTCGTGCAACTGCTGTATATTAGAATTTTGATTCCAATAGGTTTGCAATATTTTTTTTGATTGTTCTTTATTTTGGGTAAAATAGGTGGTAACCCAATCTATTTTTTCTTCTTTCGTAAGTTTGGAAAAACCACTAATCGGCTCAGTCATTTAGGTGTAACTTTCTTCTAAAGGTTGATATCACTTTACGGCATTTATATAAAAAGCCCTGTGTTTTTTATGGAAGTAAATATAAGCATATTGGCATGAACCTATATATAGAGGCGAAAGCGTTAAAAGCAGTTTCTTTTTCGATGAAATCGTGGTTTTTTAAGGAAATTGTAGTAAACTTGAGAGATTTAACAAAAATCTAATTTTTATGCGAAAAACACACTTATTTACATTGATGTTAATTGCTTTCAATGTATTTACTTGGGCACAGGAGAAACAAATTGAGATAACGGAAATTTATCAAGGTGCTTTTAGGACTGAAGGGATGGATGCATTGCGGTCGATGAATAATGGCACGCAGTATACGGTTCTCAATATGAATAGATTAAATCAATCATCAACAATTGATAAATACGATTACAAAACCTTGAAAAAGGTTTCGACTATAGTATCATCTGCAGATTTATATGATATTCCTTATTTTTCAGCATATAGTTTTAGTGCAGATGAAAAAAAGATATTACTATCTACAGAGGTAGAAGCAATATTCAGACGATCTACTTTAGGTATATTTTATGTCTATGATATAGGCACCAAAAACGTAGTTCGAATTAGTGATGCAAAAATTCAAGAGCCTATGCTTTCACCAAATGGAAAGCAAGTTGCATATGTAAAGGATAATAATATCTATCTGTTTAATATTTCAACAGGTGAAACCAAACAGGTTACTGTAGATGGGGTTAAGAATAAAATAATAAACGGAGTTACAGATTGGGTTTATGAAGAAGAATTTTCATTTGTACGTGCTTTCGAGTGGAATGCCGATGGTTCTAAAATAGCTTTTCTTCGTTTTGATGAAACCAATGTTCCTGAATTTTCTATGGATGTTTATGGAACCGGATTGTATCAACAGCCGCATGTTTTTAAATACCCAAAGGCAGGAGAGAATAATTCTTTGGTGACATTACACCTTTTAGATGTTGCCAGTAGTAAAATTTCTGATATTGATTTAGGAGATGCGTATTATGTACCTCGTCTTAAATGGAAGAATCATAAAGATAGGTTGAGCGTGCAAACTTTGAATCGCCATCAGAATCATTTGAAACTACAAACGGTAAATGCCAAAACAGGAGAAGTTTCAATTTTACTGGAAGAGAGAGATGATGCTTACGTAGATATCACAGATAATTTGACTTTTTTAGAAGATGATAGTTTTATCTGGTCAAGTGAAAGTAATGGATGGAATCATATCTACCTGTACAATCAAGACGGTAAATTAATGAACCAAATTACCGAAGGTGACTGGGAGGTGACGAACTATTATGGGTATGACCAAAACGAGGACAAAATATATTATCAGTCTACAGAAAATGGCTCTATAAATAGAGGTGTATATAATATTGGAAGTGGTGGTGACGATAAAAAAGCGTTAGCGGTTACTGAAGGTGCTAATAATGCATCTTTTAGTGCTGATTTTACCTATTTCATCAATACATTTTCAAACGCTGAAATACCACCGGTTTTTACGCTACATCAAGCGATAAATGGCAAAAAAATAAAAGATATAAAAGATAATCAACAACTACTTCAAAGATTGGAAGGGTATGTGACAAGTCCGAAAGAGTTCTCTACAATCTCCATTAATGGTAATGATCTTAACATGTACATGATTAAGCCAAAGGATTTTGATCCATCAAAAAAATATCCTTTATTAATGTATCAATATAGCGGCCCTGGATCACAGAATGTATCTAATAGTTGGATGGGAGCTAATGATTACTGGCATCAAATGTTAGTGTCAGAAGGCTATATAGTTGCCTGTGTAGATGGTAGGGGGACTGGTTTCAAAGGCAGCGATTTTAAAAAAGTCACTTATATGAATTTGGTGAAATATGAAACAGAAGACCAAATTGCAGCAGCAAAAAAATTAAGCGAGTTAGATTATATTGATGAAGAACGGACTGGTATTTGGGGGTGGAGTTTTGGTGGTCATATGGCAACCAACTGTCTTCTAATAGGTAACGATGTGTTCGAAACAGCTATAGCCGTTGCACCGGTAACATCTTGGCGTTTTTATGATACGATTTATACAGAACGTTTTATGCGTACGCCGGCTGAAAACCCAAGTGGGTATGATGATAATTCACCATTTAATTATCCTGAATTATTAGAAGGAAATTTCTTGTTGATTCATGGTTCCGGTGATGATAATGTACATGTGCAAAATTCTATGCGAATGATTGAAGCATTGATACAGGCAAATAAGCAGTTCGATTGGGGAATTTATCCTGATAAGAACCATGGTATATATGGTGGAAATACGAGAATTCACCTGTTTACAAAAATGACCAATTTTATAAAAGAAAAACTTTAACCAAATTAATTTAAATATGACCGAAAGCACTGAATTTTCAGACCAAAAGCAGATTTTTGGGCATCCCCAAGGCTTATTTTATTTGTTTTTTGCAGAATTATGGGAGCGTTTTAGCTTCTACGGAATGCGTGCGCTGCTCACGCTTTACATGATAGATGTAATATTTCAAGCATTGGCAGAAAGAGATTACGCTACTGCTGCTGTTTATTCTTCTTATGGTTCGTTAGTATATGCTTCTACTGTTATTGGCGGAAAATTGTCTGATAAGATATTAGGAATGCGAAATTCTATTTTTTTAGGCGGTATTCTTATGTCTATTGGTCATTTTGTTTTGGCAATTGAAGATGATATGGCCTTCTTTTTTGCCCTATCTCTAATTATAGTTGGTAATGGTTTTTTTAAGCCTAATATTTCAACATTTGTAGGCACATTGTACGAAAAGGGAGACCCTAAAAAAGATTCAGGGTTCACTATTTTTTATATGGGTATAAATATTGGTGGTTGGGTTGCACCTCTTTTATGTGGTTGGTTAGCGGCTACATATGGCTGGCATTATGGATTTGGCCTTGCAGGTATAGGTATGTTAACAGGTTTAATAGTCTTTTGGAGAGGTATAAAGAAAAATGTATTTGGGAATAGGGGTTTACCTCCGAATGAACATGTATTGAACAAAAAAGTATTAGGTATTAAACAAGGAGTTCTTGTGCCTGTACTTGCAGTACTTTCTGCCCCTTTAATTGCTGTATTATTATCATCTTATAAGGCTATCGCAACAGATGGTATGTTTGCAGACCAAAATATTGTGAATGTAATCTTTACAGGAATTGGTATTGCTGTACTTGCATACTTGGCTTATGAAATGTACAGAGCAAAGGTTACAGAAAGAAAAGAGTTATTTGTAGCGGTATTACTTACGTTTTTCATGACTATATTTTGGGGTTTTCATGAATTGTCGGGTAGTGTTATTACCTTGTTCGCAGCTCGTAATATCGATTTAGATGGGATTATGTCTGCAGCTCAAACAAATTCATTGAACTCTATGTTCATTATTATATTGGCGATTCCGATTTCTATGATGTGGACCTGGTTAAGTAAAAAGAAATGGAATCCTAGAACGCCGTATAAATTTGGTCTTGGATTACTTTTTGCAGGTATTAGTTTTTATGTACTAGCATTAAGTGGAGGTAGTGCAAATGAAAGCGGATTTGTTCCTTTTGCATATTTATTATTAATGTATTTCTTATTGTCAGTGGGGGAGTTGTTTATGTCTCCTGTGGGTTTGTCTAAAATGACAGATTTAGCGCCTTTACGTTTAATTGCATTTATTATGGGTGTTTGGTTTTTATCATCGGCTTTTGCGTTTCAAATTGTAGGTTTTATAGGTAAGCAGTTAGCAATTGAGAGTACAGATAAAAATGTTGGAGGTTTTGAGACCTTGACTGTGTACACCGATGGTTTTATGCTAATTGCCAAATATGCTTTAGGTGCTGGGGCAGTAGTACTTTTAGCATCGCCATTAATTAAAAAATTAATGGGTAAAGTGCATTAATTATATTTACTCAAAATAATAAGCTCCCTTTTCACCAGTATAGTGAAAAGGGATTTTATATTTTAGACAGGTAATTCTCCAACGGTCGATATAACTTCTGTAATTGCTTCCGTCTGCTATAATTTCATTTGGTTTAATACTATCTATTAAACGCTCAAGATTAATTTTGGGTGATTGTGTTAGTAGAATTTTATTTATTGATTCGTTTTTTGGATAAATACCTGTGCTATCCAAAATAAGTAACGATGTATTTAGCAGGGAGTAGCTATTTTTTAAAGAATCAAAACGTACCGATGCTATTCGTTCAGCTGTTTTGTAATCTGAAATCATATTATCAGCCTTTTTGATTTGGTTCGTTAAAATAATCAAATTATTTCCACTTCTATTAAAAAGAACACTATTCTTGGTTTGATGTAGAACGATTGCTTCCAGTTTTTTAGAGGATTCGAATTTTTGATAGGAAGTCCATCCTTGAAAACATATCAAACTGATTAAGAAAAAAGCAATGCGTTTATAAGTTATATGAGAACACGCCTCTACAAACGATACAAGTACTATGAAGGATAGGATGAGTTGTCCGAAATCAAAAGAAATAGAACTGAATATAAAACTTTCTTGTTTAGCTACCCAACCGATAAGGTTGTTCATTAAGCCTATTATACTGTTGTATAACCATACTAGTTGTGTTGGCAACCAATTTAACAGCGAAAGGAAAATGACCAAAATACCTAAACCTAAAATTATACCTAAAGCTGGCACAATGATTAAGTTAGAAATAAAGAATAACCCTGGAAATTGGTGAAAATAATATAAACTGATGGGCAATACGCCCAATTGAGCAGCCAGGCTAACGCAAAGAAGTTGCCAAAAATATCTTATAATTTTATTTTTCGGAAACCACAGTTTTTTGAGTAAAGGGAAAATCCATAATATAGCGAATACAGCCGCGTAGCTCATTTGAAACCCAACCTGAAATAACAGATTCGGGTTAATGAAAAGTAGAATGAACAACACTGATAAAGCTAAAATATTGAATGAGTTACTCGGCCTATTTAAGTATAGCGCATAGGCTACGAAAGTGAACATCGTGGTGGCGCGTATAATACTTGCCGATAAACCTGCAAGAAAAGCAAAGCCCCAAAGAAATAATACAGATAGTAATAATATGATTGTTCTGCCCTTTGGAATGTGCTTCAGCGGACTTAATAAGAATTGAATTAACAGTAGTAGAATACCAATATGGAGTCCTGAAACAGCTAGTATGTGTACGGCACCTGCTTTTTGGTAGTTGGTATAGGTTTCCTCAGAAATATCTGAACGCTGACCTAATAATAATGCCTGTATGACCCCGAGTTCATCTGCCCCGAAATTTTCAGTTTTAAGTTTTTCAATGATGTTGGTTCTCGCTTTTGACGCAATTCCGATGAAGGTGGTTTTAGTATTGTGAACTGCTACAAATTGATTTGAATAAATTCTTAACTGATGATAAACCCCTAAATTTTCTAAGTATTTTTTATAGTTAAACTGATGCGGATTTAAAGGTTCACTAATAGGTCGAATCTTAGCGAATGTCAAGAATTCATCATCAACTTGTAATGAAGTAATAGTAGAATCTTTGGGTATAGTGATTAAAAGTGTACCAGAAGCCTTTTTGTTACCAACACTTTCGACTGTTGCAAAATAACGATGTGAGTACTTATTCGGTTTTAAAACTTCATTGATTTTTAGCGTCCAAATCCCATCTTCTGCAGATGTTATCTTACTGTAATGATTGAAGTGATTTATTGGTTGTGATGAGGTGTAGCTATAAATGCCAAGCGAAATAAAGGATAAGGCAGCAATGAAGCCAAATAACTTTGTATTGGTTTTCTTTTCAAAAATAAATATGGCAGCTAGCAGTACAAATAAAGAAAGTGTGCTAATAAGGAAATAAAACGAGTCGATGGAACACATGTGACCAATTATAATTCCGAGGATAAGTAGCAGCGTTAATTTTATAGGAATAAACGCTAAAAGTTTCATCCTATAAAATTCTTGTTGCTTTTACGAAAGCTTGATTCCAAAATCCATCTCGTAACGATGAAACAGTTACCCCGCGTGATGTAGATGCATGAATAAAAGTTATTTCATCATTCTCGGTTCCGACTACCATACCTACGTGATTAATTCGTTTAGAGCCTCTACTGGTCTTGAAAAATAATAGATCACCTTTTTCTACATTTTTGACGGTAACGCGATGGCCTTCTTCAGCCATATGAAACGAGGTTCTGGGTAATTGAACATCATGTTCACCAAAAGATATATATAATAAGCCAGAACAGTCCATGCCTCTAGTGGTGGTTCCTCCAAATTTATAACGTACTCCTGAAAACGAAAGAGCGGTATTAATGATTTCGTCGGCTTTGGTTACATTGTAATTTGTCGTAACTCGTGGTTCAGATGGTGTTTTAGTCACTACAACAGTGCCAGTTCTGGCATTGTTAGCAGCAGCTACTGAAATCTTTCGTTCCTTATCAGAACTACTTGTTTTTTTACTTGTGCCACAACTCGCTAAAAAACAGACGATAAGAAAATATGGTAGTATGCGCATAAATACAAGGTGTTCCCTTTAGTATATGAACTTTAAAATTATAGAATTATTTTATAAAAACAAGAAACCTAATCGATTTTGGTATTTTCAATGATTAACGAAGCAGCAAGTGCACTAGCTCCAGAGCCACCTAATTTGGTAATAAGTTCATCATAGGCAGCCAATTGATTTGCCCTTGCTTCTCCATGGAGTATCGATGATAGTTCCTTTTTTAAATTTTCCTTAGTAAAATCATCTTGAATCAATTCTTTCACTACTTCTTTCTGCATTATTAAATTTACCAAAGAAATATACTCTAAAGTAATAATTCGTTTCGCTATTTGGTAAGAGATCCAATTCGCTTTGTAGCAAACAACTTGTGGTACTCTGAATAGTGCAGTTTCTAAAGTAGCGGTTCCACTAGTAACTAGTGCGGCAGTTGATACAGATAGTAAATCATACGTTTTATTTTGAATGAACTTAACATTGGCATCCTTTAAAAAAGTGTGGTAGAATTCTTTATCTAAACTTGGTGCCCCGGCAATAACAAATTCATACTCTGAAAAATCATTAGTTAACGAAAGCATTAACGCGAGCATTTTTTGTACTTCTTGTTTACGGCTTCCAGGTAATAGAGCGATAATGGGTTTGTTCGGGTCGATATTATTAGTGGACCGAAATGCAGCTTCATTTAATTCGGTTCTATTTGATATGGCGTCAAGTAAGGGGTGGCCGACAAAATTGACGAGAAAACTATGTTTCTTTTCGTAAAATTCTTTCTCGAAAGGAAGAATGACATACATGTGGTCTACCGTCGCTTTTATTTTTTCGATTCTACCTTCTCTTGATGCCCATATTTGAGGAGAGATATAGTAGTTAATTTTGAAACCTTTCGATTTGGCCCATTTTGCAATTCTTAAGTTGAAACCAGAATAGTCAATAAATATGATGGCATCAGGTTTAAATTCTGAAATATCCTGTTTACAAAATTTTATATTCTTAAAGATGGCGTTCAAATTCAGAATCACTTCTAAAAAACCCATAAAGGCCAATTCTTTGTAATGCTTTGCCAGATTTCCACCAGCTTGCTGCATTAGGTCACCACCCCAACAGCGTATGTCAGCATTGTCATCCTGGATTTTTAATGCCTTAATTAAATTGGATCCATGTAGGTCACCCGATGCTTCTCCTGCAATGATATAATACTTCATTTTAAAAGACTTTGTAGTAAAGAATTATAAAAGCAGTTATAATGGTTGCTAACAAAACTCCTTTTGCTCTGTTGTCTCTTTTTATCCTTAAAAATCCAAAAAAAGCAATTAAATTTAAAACAGCTCCTAATGCTAAAAGACTACCAACATGTTCTTGTGCAACTGCCGCAGCATAAGTTTCAGCGATACTTAAATCTGAGAATAAAAGTATGTATAGTAACGTGCCTATGGTATTTGCGATAATACCTACCATAAAGCCAATTAGGATTTCTTTTTTGGTGTTCATGTATAAATTTTGAACTTAATAATTAAATATATGCATTATAATTCCCAAGTATTCAATTCTGAAATAACATGATGGGCGGTTAAATCGAAATGGGTAGGTACAACAGAAATGAATCCGTTTGCTAAAGCCCACTCATCGGTATCTTCCCCTTTATCTAACAATTCAAATACACCCGTTAGCCAGTAATAATCTTTCCCCATTGGGTTCGTACGCTTATCGAATTTCTCTTTCCAATTCGCTTTTGCCTGTCTACAGATTTTAATTCCTTTTATCTTATTTTTCTTTAGCTTGGGTATATTCACATTAAGTACAGTGCCTTTCGGAATCCCATTTTTTATAGCCTCGGTAACGATAGTAAAAATGAAATCTTGGGCTTGGGAAAAATCAGCTTCCCAATTATAGTCGCATAATGAAAATCCGATGGCAGGTATGCCTTCTATACCAGCTTCTACAGCAGCACTCATGGTGCCAGAATATATTACATTTATAGAAGAATTAGAACCATGATTAATACCACTAACACAAATATCTGGTCTTTTAGGTAATAGTTCTTGTAATGCCAATTTAACACAGTCGGCAGGTGTGCCGCTGCAGCTATATTCTTCAATACCTTCGCTGTCAAGATCAATTTTCATTTTCTTTGAAAAGAGAGCTGTATCTAAAGTTATTGCGTGACCCATACCAGATTGCGGACTGTCAGGCGCAACTACGACAACCTCTCCAATTGTTCTCATGATAGAAACCAACATTCGAAGCCCGGGAGCAGTAATTCCGTCATCATTGGTAACTAAGATTAATGGTTTTGCCATAGTACATACTTTCTACAGTAAAAATACGTTTTTATAAGTGATATGGCGGAAACGTCGTTTAACAAAAAATTAATTCCTAGCTCCATTATTGGCATGGTTTTTTCTTTATCTTAGACATTTATGTAGCTTAATCGCTACAAAGAACTATAAATTTGGAGATTTTGAAGAAGAAGGTAAAAGATAATTTTATGAAGAGAAATTTAGCTTATGTACTGCTTTTAATGCTCGTTGCTGTAGCCTCGTGCAGTTTTACAAATAAGACTTTTGAAAACGATGATAAAGACAAATTGTTATTGGATTTGATCACCTATGTTTTAGAAAAAGGACATTATGAGCCAAAAGCAATCAATGATGAATTCTCGGTGAATGTATTCGAAGATTTTATTGATGTAATCGACCCAACAAAAAGATATTTCGTAGCATCTGATATTGCTGAATTTGAAAAGTATAAATATCAGATTGATGATGAAATTAAAAATACGGATATCACTTTCTTTAATGTTGTTTATGAAAGATTGATGCAACGTATGGGTGATGCCAAGGACATATATAAAGAAGTTTTGAGTGTTCCTTTCGATTATTCTGAAAACGAAAGTATTAGCATTAAATATGATGAAGAGCCTTTTGCGGCCAATAGAGATGAACTTAAAGAACGATGGAGGAAGCAATTAAAATATGCAACCTTAGGAACTTATGACTCTAAGATTGTTCATATGGAGAACAAGGATATCGAAGTTACCGATGAGCATGACCATAACGCGCATACTTCTAAAGAAGCAGAATTAGAATCGAGAGAATCTACTGAAACTACTTTAGATGAGTTTTTCGATTTTGTAAATGACCTTGAACGTAAAGATTGGTTTGTACAATACATTAATACTATTGTCGACGAATTTGACCCACACACATTTTACTTTGCACCAGAAGAAAAGGAAAAGTTTGACACTAGTATGTCAGGTAAATTCGAAGGAATCGGGGCAAGGCTTCAAAAGAAATCAGAAGGAGCTAAAATTGTAGAGATTATATCTGGCGGTCCTGTTTGGAGAGATCAACGATTAGAGGTTGGTGATGAAATCGTTAAAGTGGGCCAAAATGGGCAAGAGCCTATCGATATTGTAGGCATGCGTTTAGATGATGCCATCAAATTAATAAAAGGTGCTCAAGGTACAATTGTAGATTTAACGGTAAGAAAAGTTGACGGTTCTTTAGATGTAGTTTCATTAACAAGAGATGTTGTTGAATTGGAAGAGTCTTATGCTAAATCTGCTACGATTATTAGAGGTCAAGAGAAGTTCGGAATTATTAATCTTCCTAAGTTCTACGTTGATTTTAATGACTACAGTGAAAGAAATGCGGCAACTGATGTTGCTAAAGAAGTTGATAGATTAAAAGAAGAAGGTGTTGAAGGTCTTATCTTAGATTTACGTGATAATGGTGGCGGGTCTTTAAAGACAGTTGTTGAAATGGCAGGTCTATTTATAAAAGATGGACCAATTGTTCAAGTTCAATCTAAAGATAAAGGTAAAGATGTGTATGATGATAAAGATGAAAGAATTCAATGGAATGGCCCATTAGTAATTTTAGTAAACGAACTATCTGCTTCTGCTTCTGAAATTTTAGCAGCTGCTATGCAAGATTATAAAAGAGCGATTGTTATAGGTAGTAAACAAACTTTCGGTAAAGGAACTGTTCAGAATGTGATACCATTGAATAACATGTTACGTAGTAATGAGCACGGAGATTTAGGTGCAATTAAAATTACAACCCAAAAATTCTATAGAATTAACGGAGGGTCTACGCAGTTAGAAGGGGTGAAAAGTGATATTGTTGTTCCAGATAGGTATAGCTATATTGATTTAGGTGAAAGAGATCAGTCAAATCCTTTAGGTTGGGATAAAATAACACCTGCCGAATATAAGCCATGGGATGGTTATATTGATTATGAAAAGACCATTGCAGATAGCAAAAAAAGAATGGAAACCAGTGAGCAAATTAAATTGATTGAAGAAAATGCAAAATGGTTAAAGGGAGAACAGGATGAAACTGAAATCTCTCTTAATTTTGACACCTATAAAGAAGAAAAGGAAAAGGATAAAGAACAATCTGATTACTTTAAAAGGTTAACCGATTACGATTCTAAACTTACCTTTAAGTCTTTAGGTTATGAAGAGCAGTTGTTTACGAAAGATTCTGTCTTACGTGAAAAGAGAAACAGATGGCATAAAAATTTAGCTAAAGATGTTTATGTAGAGGAAGCTGTAAATGTATTAGAAGATTTAAAAATCAATAATATTAAGCAAGGTAAACTAGCTAGTGTAAAGAATTAATTACACAGAAATTCTTTAAGAACCCAAACATTGCTTGCAATGTTTGGGTTCTTTAGTTTTTATTTGGCAGGTATGCTGGTTAGAAGTGTGTTGTAAATTAAGTTGGGTTACATTTATGAGGACCGCTTTTAATTTTAGTATCCTAGACCTTCCTATTTAGGCATTTTCATACGCTATATCAAAAATAGTACTGGCCTCATCAATAATCACATAATGTATATTTGCAATATTATGTGATTATTCGGGGTCTGTTTTTAGATGATACAGATCAATTGTTGGCATTTACTAATTATTGTTGAAGTTTTGGATAACTACTTTTCAATCAACAATTTGTATCGATTAACATCATATTTTAGATGTTTCAAAAAAAATCATGATGTTTTTTTTGTCTATAGATTTGGGCAGAAAACTTATGTCATTCGTGACGGCTGGTTTCTCAATTCCGGCGATATCCGATAAGGTGGCTATAACATTGTATTGCGTAGATATTAAATTGAATTGGCTTCTGGGTGTAATCTTTTCGGGCCATATAACAATCATAGGAGTGTGGGTACCGCGTTCATGAACAAAACCTTTTTAAGCTTATCCAAATTCTCTGGAACTGTAAAAAAGGTTGCGTTAGTGCCTCTGGTATCGGTGACACCGTTGTCTGATGTGAAAATTATCAAAGTGTTTTAATAGTGCCTCTCCTTTTTTTAAATAGGTGATAAGTTTGCCCACTTTCACGTCTAAATAATAAATCATAGCAACGAAACTGGCCTAAGTCCTTTATGTGAAACATTGCCGACCTTTCCTAATTAAGGATTTTAAGATCGAACTTTTCCGTGTAATAATACACCCAGCGTTGTAAGGCCTGGATAGGATTATGTGTAATAGATATAGCCCAAGCGTTAAGTTTTAGAGATTTTTCTTTGCCTGTATTTCGATGGCGGTTCCCCAAATTGCTTTTTAAAAGTTGAACGAAAGTATTTAGATGATAAAAAACCAACTTCAAAACTTATCTCTGAAATATTTAAATCAGTTTTTAGTAGTAATTGAGCTGCATGACGCAAACGAATGGTTTTTAAAAATTCATTTGGCGATAAATTGGTAAGACTCTTAACTTTTTTAAAAAACGGTGTTCTGCTCATTCCCAGTTCCAACACTAATTTGTCAATTGTAAAATTAGATTCGGAAATATTTTCATGTATAATCGCCACTGTTTTTTCCAGGAAATCTTTATCAGGTGTAGATTGGGCCAATTCCATTGGTTTCATTGCCGTTTCAACTTGATACCTCTGAATAATTAGTTTTCTGTTTTCAATTATCGATTTAATTTTGAAGAATAAAGTGTTTAAACTAAAAGGCTTAGTAATATAGTCTTCGGCCCCAAGATTTAATCCGTCAATTTGGCTTTCTTCATCAGATAAGGCGGTTAACAGGACTATGGGTATATGGCTGGTTTTAAGATTGCCTTTTATTTTTTTACAAAGTTCTAAGCCTGTTATTTTAGGCATTAGAACATCTGATAGTATAAAGTCAGGTATGCATTCTAAAGCTTTGTTAAACCCTTCTTCACCATCACAAGCTGTAACCACGTTAAAAAAGGAAGACAGTTCTCTTGCTATATAATCCCGAATTTCTTTTTCATCCTCAACAACTAATACTGTAAATTCGGTGTCTGAATCTATATTCTTAATAAGGTTTAAATCTAATAAAGCTCTGCTTTTTGTTTCGTTACCATTTTTCAATTCGGTCGAAACGTTGTAGTTATTAGCGGTTTTAGCGAGCTGATCTTTTGTAAAATGCTTTTTGCCTTGAGGAAGTATAATGGTAAAGGTACTGCCTTCACCTATACCTGAGGTGAATTTAAGTATTCCTTGGTGGGTTTCAACCAATTCTTTTGAAAGAGAAAGACCAATTCCGGTACTCGTAGAAGGGTTTTCCCCTAAATTATTGAACCTATTAAATATTCGTTCCTGCTTCTCCTGTGAAATTCCTTTTCCCGAATCTATTATTTTAAAGTAAGCATATCCTTTTGTTTTCTCTTCTTTGATTGATTTCCCAACGTAAATTTTAATTATACTTCCTTCGCCAGAGTACTTGATAGAATTGGAAATAAGATTGGAAATTACTTTTTCCATAGCTCTTGGGTCAAAATAGCATTTTACTTTGGGTGAATCTGCAAAGAACTTTATAACTATTGATTTGTCAAAAGCCAACTCTTTGAAGGATTCGGTAAGTCTGTGGGCAAACGGTGAAAAGTCATTTTTGGTAACATGTATTACCGCTTTTGTTGAGGAAGTTTTTCGGTAATCTAACCACTCATTGACTAATCTTAATAAGTTTTGCGCGTTGCGCTGAATAGATATTAGTTGACTCTTATATTCCGGTCCTTTTACCTCTGTAGTGATCATTTTGTCTAAAGGACTCAAGATCATTGTTAATGGGGTTTTTAATTCGTGAGTGAGGTTGGTAAAAAACTTTGTCTTAAACTTGTTTATTTCTATTTGGTTGTTTTTTTCCAACCGTTCAATTTTTAGTGTGTTCTTTAATTTTATTTGCTTTAATAAATATGTGTTGACCAAAATTATTATACCTACAATTATACCTAAAAATAGAATTCTGGCCCACCATGTTTGCCACCAAGGAGGTCTAATAATAATTTGTATTGTTTTTGGTGAGGAACTCCATACGCCATCATTATTTTTTGCTCTGACCTTAAAGATATATTCTCCAGGTGGGATGTTAGTGTAATTCGCTTTTCTTGCGCTATTGCTGAAAACCCAATCTTGATCAAAACCTAAGAGTTTATATTGATAATTGTTTTTGGATGAATTCGTAAAATTTAATGCGGTGAAGTGAAAGGTGAAAAAATTTTGATTGTAATTTAAATTAACTTCCTTCAGTTGGTTAATCGCTTTTTGATTGAGTAAATCTTTTGATTTTGACTTGGTGTCAATTGCTATTTTAAAATCAGTTAGTACAACCTCTGGAGGTATTGGGTTGGACTTTATTTGGTTTGGATGAAAGAAATAGACCCCGTTGGTATTGCCAAAATATAATGTTCCATCACTACCTTTTAAAGTTGCATTTTCATTAAAATCCAACCCTTTAATACCGTCTTCTCTTCCGAAATTCCGAAATTCTAAACTTTTAAGGTTTAATTGAGATAAGCCTTTGTCGGTGCCTAACCACAAGAAACCCATAGAATCTGTTAGTACCGAATTAATTACATTGCTAGGCAGCCCTTGTTCCGTAGTATATAGTATCGCTTCATTTGTATTTCTATTTAAATTGTAGAGACCATTCTTTGAACTTAACCAAATGTTGTTATTATTTACTTCAATTATTGAAGTTAGTTGTTTATAAGGTGTTCCATTTTTTTGGAGTACTTCTTTAAGAATATCATTTTTCGCATTGTATACAAATAGTCCTGAGTAGCAAGCCAACCATATGAGCGAATCTTCTGTTTGATAGATGCAGTAGGTTTGTGCATTTTTAATAATTGGGTTTTCAGGACGAAACTTATTTACCAGACCAGATTCCGGGTCGTAGGTGAAAATGCCATTTTCAACAGTCCCTAACCATATAATTTCATCTCTGTCACGAAAAAAAGCCTTAACCGTAGCATTGTCGCCCAAGGTCTTTGGCAGTGGAACGGTATAAGGTACTAAAGTGCCTTGTTTTGATAAATTATATACTTGGTATCCGTGATTGTATGTTCCCGCCCAAATACGCTGTTTTTTATCTTGAATGACCGCATTATTTACTCTTCTACTTTCTGAATTTTCATAAAAATGCTTAAACGTCAATAAATTAGAGTCAAATAGATTAATCCCACCACCATCTAAGGCTAAGGCTATATCGCCAGTTTCAGTCTCACACAATCCTAAAACTGAATTACTGCTCAGTCCAGTTTTATTACCTTTTTCATAAGACCAATGATTGAATTGGCTTTTATATGGATTAACAATTTTGAAACCTTGGTTTGTTGTGCCGATCCAAATAGAGCTATCTCTATCTTTAAACATAGAAGTTACGGACAGTACGGGAGAGAGAGCTCTGGAGTGGATGCTTTTTAATCTTCCCGATGGAATGTCATATTCAATTATTCCGTGACCATCAGTGCCCAGCCAAACCTTTTGGTCATCGATAACCAAAACACTAATTACTGCTTTTAAAGCATTGGTGTTCATTGTATTTTCGAAATCATTCAGTAGGGTTGGATTGTGGTTTGGTTTAGACAAAAACAACCCATTAGGGGTGGCAATTACTAAATCTTTGGATTTTAGAGACCCAATGGTACTCACACTTATTTCATTAAGACCTTCTAAATGTGGGGGAATAGAAAATTGTTCCTTGTCAATCGTATAATCCAGAAGTCCTCCGGATTTATAGCTTATCCGTAACGTATTGTTATTTACGCTTGAGATATGGGTTATATCTTTATAATTGAGATGCGAATAATATTTGATTTCATTTTTTGTGGTATTACAAAATATAAGATTGCCATCCACAGTTCCCATCCAGATAGAGTGCTTTTCAGTTTGATGGATAAACGTAATGTTTTCTTTAAGCGTGTTACTATTAATGAAATTAAACTCAATTTTTCCAGTAATGTAGTTGTATAATAGCGGACCCTGCTTTGTCCCTACCCATAGATTTTTGTTACTATCCCTATATAAGCATGTTATACTGTTAAAATTTACTTCGTTGTTTTTTAGTTTAACCTGTTCAAAGAGATATCCGTCATATTTATAAAGCCCGTTTCTTGTGCCTATCCACATAAAACCTTCCGCATCTTGAGCAGTGCAAGTAATATAGTTTTGTGATAGACCATTTTCTACATCTAGTGTATAGAAAGGTAAGTTGTTTGCATCCTTTTGTCCATAAAGGATGTTACTTATTATAAATGCTAGAAAAAAAAAGAGCTGTAGTGTAGATTTCATTCACTTTAGACTTTCAAAGAAGATTCTGAAAATATACTATTTCATTAAGGCTGCCTTCAAATATACAATTAAGGAGTTTACGAATACCTCTGTAAATTTTAGATCACTAGTTGTTTAATTCGTGTGGAGGTTAAAAATTCTATGAAACTGCTTGATAATGTAGACTTTTAAGCTTTTTGCTCTATAAAATAGAATGGGGTAAAAGTACAATTGTGGGTCATAAAAAGTTAATTTTTGGTTGGGTTAGAGGCTATTTGAGCTTGTTTAAAAACCAGATTACTACCGTTCGTTAGATAGATTGAGGCCTAGTTTTGAAAAGCATTCTTATAGGGCATTTTCAAAATTTATAGGACTTGAAAACAAAAAGGGATGTGAAATAATTTTAATCATCAAAACTTAACGAGTATGAATTACAAATTACGGAAGATGACCACTTCCAAATTTAAAGGGAAAAGCAGGAATTTACTTCTCTTGTTAGTGGTAATGAGTTTTCAGGGGGCAATGAGCCATACTGAAAATTACCCAAAGAATAATTTAGAAACGAGTAACACAGTTGAAGTTCTAAATGCAATTGACAACAGCCTACAGCAACATACCGTAGGAGGGACCATTACTGATTCGGATGGTACACCCTTACCGGGGGCTAACATTATTGAGAAAGGGACGACTAACGGTGTAACAGCTGATTTTGATGGGAATTATACTATTACAGTTACCAACAATGCAGTTTTAGTGTTTTCTTATATAGGTTATACCACTAAGGAAATCAGTGTATCCCAAAATACTGATATTGACGTAATCTTGAACGAAAATAGTGAAGAATTGGGTGAAGTTGTAGTAACTGCCCTTGGAATGAAAAGGGAAACAAAATCCTTGAGTTATGCTATGACCGAGATTAAAGGGGATGACATCTCAAAAGTAAACTCTCCTAATTTAATTAATAGTATTCAGGGAAAAGTTGCTGGTGTACAGGTGAATATGGGAAATTCTGGACCACAATCATCCCAACGTATTGTAATTAGAGGGAACTCTTCATTAGGATCTAATAACCAGCCAATATTTGTGATAGATGGTATTATTATAGATAATGAGGTTACCAGCACTGGACAAGGTCAAGATTGGGGAAATGATCTTAAAAACCTAAATGCAGATGACTTTGAATCTATGTCTGTTTTAAAAGGAGCTGCAGCTACTGCACTTTACGGATCAAGAGCAGCAAATGGTGTGATTTTGATTATTACCAAAAAGGGAGAAAAAGGGAAAGGCTTAGGGGTTTCTGTTTCCAACACGATTTCTTGGGAGAAAGTCTATGATTTTCCAGATTTACAAAATAAATATGGTAGCGGTTCTTCACCATTGTGGGCTTTAAATTCCGACGGTACAGAAAATAGGAATATATCTTCAGGACGTAGTTTCGGCCCTCGTTTTGACAATAAACAGGTTAATGTAGATGGCTTTCCAACAGATTATTCAGAAAAAAAGGATAATCTTAAAAATTTATATCAAACTGGTGCCTACAGAAATACCAACGTTGCTTTAACAGGAGGTAGCGATACTGGTTCTTTTAGGTTTTCTTATTCAAACCTTGAAACCAATGGTATAACCCTTAATAATGAATTTCGCAGAAATTCGTTCAGCCTAAATGCTCAGCAAGATCTGAGTTCCCGAATTAGCGTTGAGGGTGGTTTTGCATATGTAGAATCTGGAGCTCAAAACCCAACTGTGCAAGGGGGAGACGGTTCTCCTGTATATGACTTCATGTATAGTGTGGCTCGGGAATACGATACTTCATATTGGTTACAGGATAAACGATACATCAATAGTGCTGGAAATGGGTATAACGGAGAAGACCCATATCAGTATTCTAAAATGTTATATGATTACTTAGAGAATAAATACAATCAAAGAGAAAGTAGTTTCCGCTCCTATCTAAATGTTGATATAGAGCTTGCTGATTGGCTGACTTTTAAGGCTAAAGCAGATTTATATAAGTTATATACCACCAATGAATCCAAAATAATGGCAACTGGAGCAAGTAATTTTGACGGTTCGGCCTATAATATAAAGGAGAATAAAAAGGATCAATACAAAATAACGGGGATGCTTACGGCAACCCACTCGATAGATAAGTTTAATATGGCAGCAACGGTTGCTATGGAGCAATGGGATACGAGGTCTGGTTACCACAATTCATTTTCGCAAAACGGATTATTGGTTCCTGGCTTGTTTGATATGACCAATTCAGTGGAAAGGGCAAGAACAGATGTCAGATACAATACCAATCGTAAGCGAATTAACTCTGTATATGCCTTCGCAAATTTTGATTATAAAGGGTTATATTATTTGGATATTACTGGTAGAAATGATTGGTCTTCCTCATTGGTGTATTCTGATGGCTCTGGTAATAACTCTTACTTCTATCCTTCAGCTGGGTTTTCTTGGTTGTTTGTAGATGCTTTTAAGGAGGCAATGCCAGATTTCATTTCCTTTGGTAAGTTAAGGGCTTCATATGCAATTGTAGGAAGTGATACTGATCCATATGTAACTACGGCAACTGGTTTCTACCAATTTAAGGATACTTTCATTAATCCTCAAACAGGAGCTAGCTACCCTTATTATGAATTTGATTCTAGTTCTTTACCTAATAACGATTTAAAGCCAGAGAAACAACATTCAATAGAATTAGGGATGGACATGCGTTTCTTTAATAATAGATTAGGTTTTGATATTGCATGGTACAAGACCAATACAAAGAACCAGATTTTAGCGCTACCAATGGCTTCAGAAACAGGTGTAAGTTCTAGATATATCAATGCAGGAAACTTACAGAATTCCGGTGTAGAATTATTGGTTAACGGTACGCCTATTTATACGGATGATTTTCGTTGGGATCTTTCTTTTAACCTTACTAGAAATAGAAACAAAATTATTAGCCTATCGGAAGGTGTAGATAAATACCAATTGCCAGGTGGCGGAGTGGATACTCAAGCTTGGGCAACTGTTGGAGGAGCTTACGGAGATATTTATACTTCTTATGCTTATGATCGTAACGATGCTGGAGAAAAATTATTGAATTCGGACGGGTCTTATATCCGTTCAGGAAAAAGTGTTAAAATTGGATCTCTACAACCTAAGTTTCTATGGGGGGCAAATACCTCATTTTCTTACAAAGGAGTTAGTTTAAATGCTGTAGTAGATGCCCGTTTTGGAGGTGATATATTTTCGGGCAGTTACAATTATGGAATGTCTTCCGGTAACATAGAATCTTCATTGATTGGCCGTGATACAGAGTCTGGCGGATTACCTAGAACATTGCCAGACGGTAGAACAGCAAATGATGGTATAATACCAGAAGGAGTTTTTAAAGACGGCACAACGATCGATGGTTCGGACGTTTCCGGTATAAGTTATCGGAATGCTGTTGAAAATGGGGTTATAGGGCCTGTTTCTGCATATCAATTTTATGACTCCATGTATAGTTGGGGTAATGGTATTCGTGAAAATTCTGTAATGGAAAGTTCATGGGTTGCCCTTAGAGAAATTTCATTGAGCTGGAGTATCCCGAAAAAGTGGACAAAGCAAATTTCGTTACAATCGGCTAGTGTAGGTATAATGGCCAGAAACTTAGGTTATCTATACAACAGTCTTCCCGATAATATACATCCAGAAGGACTTGCAACTATTTATAGTTCTGAGTATCTAGAAGCAGGAGGAGCTGTTTATTCTAGAAATATTGGATTTACCGTAAAAATGTCATTCTAAAAAAATATATAAATGAAAAAAATAAGATATACTATTATAGGTTCATTACTATGCACTATAGTACTGCTTTCATCTTGTGAAAAAGATTTTGAAGATATTAATAAAAGTCCAGCAACAGTATACACAGCGGATCCTGTTACTTTTTTACATAATGTACAGCTTAATGTATCTACAGCAAGTTCCACTTGGGTAGATTCTTATGCTACCAAATTAAGATGGATGCAATATTGCTCCAATATTTGGGGGTACTCACAGACTAACTTTACAGATATAGGCATAGGAGGAACATTATATTCGGAATATAATTCAATGGGTTCTTATGTATCGCATATCCCTTATTATATTGAGGAGAATATGCCTGAGGAATTAGATTCATATTCAAATTTAATCGATGTTTCCCGTGTTTTGTTGATATACAAAGGAATACAGGCGTCAGATACATTTGGTTCCTTGGTTTATTCTGAGGGTTGGGGAACAAGAAGTGAAAACGCGGAAACTGTTACTCCAGTTTTTCAGACACAAGAAGAGTTGTATACAGTTTGGAACAATGAACTTAAGGGGATTGTAAATAGATTGGCATCGGCAACGGATCAAAAGAATATTAGTAATTATGACCTTGCCTACGGTGGGGATGTAAACAAATGGATCAAAGCTGCAAATGCATTGCGATTAAGAATTGCTTTAAGGCTTTTAAAACGCGCACCAGATGTTGCTAAGACCATTGCTGCTGATGTTTTAGGGTCGGATAAACATTTTGAAAGCACAAATGATAGCTTCATTCTTTATTTTGATAACCAATGGACTACCAAAGGGGAGTGGCATTCAGTTATTGATATGGACAGGGCTTCTGCTCCGTTTATGACTTACTTAAATAAATATGATGATCCTCGTAAGCGTCTATTTTTTCAGCCTAATAACTTAACTCCTGAAAATATTGCCCAATATAATTCGGAACAAACTGATCCAGCAAAACATATAGCACCTACCACGACACAATGGGAAGGTGGAACTGTAAGCTATGATTACCGCGCAACAGATACCAATTACATGGCACGTTCCTTGGAAGACGGTACTGATATGAGAGCCATGAACAGACCGCAGACTCGTTTGTGGAAAGGTGCCCAAGATAGTGGTAGTGGAGGAGGATGGGCTCCAGTAGTTACCTATGCCGATTTTTGTTTTATGGCCTCAGAATTTGCTCTAGAGGGTGTTAGTAGCGGTAAATCTGCTCAAGAGTGGTATGAAGAAGGCGTTAGGGCTTCGCTTAGACAGTGGAGTGATATCGGTGGCCACACTCAAATCAATAATTATGAGGCAATTACTGAAACTGAAATTGAAGATTTTCTGAGCCAAACGGATATTGCATGGAATCCTGCTATTGCCAAAGAGCAAATTTATAACCAGACTTGGGTTGAACATTTTAAAAATAATAATGAAGCTTGGGCATTGTGGAGACGTACAGGTTTTCCTAATCAATCTAGCTCTGTAGTGACATGGGATCCCGTAATAGTACTGGGACAGGAACAGAACGTACCAAGACGTTCAAAATTTTCTTATCCTGCGGAAGGAACACCTAATTATGAGAATATGGTAGACCGTTTTGATAAGATGTCTGCAGACCCGGAATTTGGGAATATTGATAACGAGTTTGGACGTCTATGGTGGGATAAGCAATAGGGAGTGACCTTATCAGAGTACTACTTCCAAGTCAAATAGGTTTATATCCGAATGGGGAATTGAAACAAAATCCTGGTTGGTAACTATTAAACTTTCATAGAAGATTTTTTAAATCATCTATGAAAGTTTAACTCGATTAAAAATTTAGTTTTTGTTTAGTTTAATATTGAGTTTAAGGAGAGACTTGAAGCAGTCTCTCCTTATTTTTGAAATAACGGTCACTCATGAATAATGGAATTATCAATTTCCATGAAAAGAGTTAAAAAAATTACAGAATACATTTTATACTATGAATAAGTTTTATTTAAGATTTTTACTAATAGCAGTGTTAAGTTGTTACTTTTCAAATGCACAAGATAGTACTGGGCCAGAGCCTTTTGGACCAGTGCCTTCAGAACGTCAATTGTTATGGCATGAGATGGAATATTACGGTTTTATCCATTTCAACATGAATACATTCACCAATATGGAATGGGGTATTGGTAGTGAAAAGCCAGAACAATTCAATCCATCGCAATTAGACGCTAGACAATGGGCAAAAACCATTAAAGAAGCAGGTATGAAAGGTGTTATTATTACAGCAAAACATCATGACGGATTTTGTTTATGGCCCTCAAAATATACAGAACACTCGGTTAAAAACTCTCCTTGGAAAAATGGTAATGGAGATGTATTAAAGGATTTATCGGAAGCCTGTGCGGAATATGGATTAAAGATGGGGGTATATTTATCTCCTTGGGATAGAAACCATGCCGATTACGGCAAACCGGAATACGTCACCTATTTTCATAATCAGCTAAGAGAACTACTAACCAATTATGGTGAGATTTTTGAAGTTTGGTTTGATGGTGCAAATGGAGGTTCCGGTTATTATGGAGGAACCAACGAAACTCGTAAAATTGACAATAAAACCTACTATCAATGGGATAAGACTATTGAGATAGTTAGAGAATTGCAACCCAATGCCGTTATTTTTGGCGATGGAGGTCCAGGGGTCCGTTGGGTAGGTAATGAAGAAGGTTGGGCAAACGAAACCAATTGGAGTTTGTTAGAAAGGGACAAAGTATATCCAGGATATTCCAAGTATAAAGAATTGCGCTCTGGCCATGAAAATGGTACTCATTGGGTGCCTGCTGAATGTGATGTATCTATTAGACCAGGGTGGTACTATCACCCTTCAGAAGATACACAGGTAAAGTCTTTAGAGCATTTAGTTAAAATTTACTACGAATCCGTAGGTAGGAATGCTTCTTTATTAATGAATTTGCCTGTAGATGACAGAGGTTTGGTACATGAAAAAGATGTAGAACAGTTAATGGCGTTAAAGCATCAGATTGAAAAGGATTTCGCAAATAATGTAGCTAAAGAGGTGAAAGTTAAAGCAACAAATGTTAGAGGAAATCAATCCAGATTTGAAGCTAATAAAGTGAATGATGGAGACAATACTACCTATTGGGCAACTGATGAAGCCATTACTTCTGCTTCAATCATTTTAGAATTTGATGAACCTACCGAAGTCAATAGAATTGTATTGCAAGAATTTATTGCTTTAGGACAACGGGTGTATGGTTTTACCGTAGAAGCAGAAGTTAATGGAAATTGGGAACTTATTGACAAGCAGACCACCATTGGCGTAAAAAGAATTTTACGGTTCGATACCGTCAAAGCTTCTAAAGTTAAGGTGAATGTCACCGGTTCAAAAGCAGCGCCCCTTATTTCGAATATAGAACTATATCGTGCGCCAAGCTTGTTGACACAACCTAATATTACACGCGATAAAAATGGTACGGTAACTATGGGTGTGGCAGATAAAAATGTTGAGATATTTTACACCACAGATGGTTCTGAACCAACAACACAGTCTAGAAAATACAATGCTCCTTTTGTAATCAAAACACCTACAACGGTAAATATAATCGCCTATAATTCTGAAAACCAGGAGCAAACAGCAACTAAAACGATTTATTTTGATGTTAGCAAAAAAGACTGGAAGGTGCTTAAAGTAAGTTCAGGGAAGGCTGCAGCTGCAAATGCTATAATAGACAATGACCCTATGAGCTCTTGGACTTCGGCAGCTAGCGATTTACCAAAAGAAGTTTCTATAGATTTAGGAAAGACGTATAGTTTACAGGGTTTTACCTACATGCCTATTCTGGGTAGGTGGCCCGTAGGAATCATCTCAGAGTATGAGTTTTCAGTAAGTGATGATAACAAAACATGGGAAAAGGTCGCTACTGGCGAGTTTGCAAATATTAAGAACAACCCTATTCAGCAAACAATTGAATTCAACTCATCAAAAGCTAGATATATAAAACTGAAAGGAGTTAAAATGATTGATGATAACAAGGAGTTGTCTATCGGAGAAATAGGGATAATTACTAAATAGAAATTTAAACACTTATGAAAGCAATTACACCATCTTTCATTCTCATGTTCCTACTTTTTTGCGCATTCCACACTACTGTGAACGCCCAAAGTAAGTTGAAAGTCATGACCTATAACATCTGGAATGGTTTTGATTGGGGCAAAGATGCTTCCCGAAAAACTGAAACTATGCTTTGGATCAAGTCTAAAAATCCAGATGTATTGGCTCTACAGGAACTTTGCGGATATGATGAGGAAAAATTAAGAAAGGACGCTATGAACTGGGGACACCCTTATGTGAAAATTCTTAAAACGGATGGATACCCTGTTGGGCTCACTTCCAAAAAACCAATTGATTTAAAAGAGCGAGTATTGGACGGTATGTCTCATGGGGCTTTGCACTGTAAAACTTTTGGGATTGACTTTTTTGTGGTCCACCTTTCTCCTTCAGATTGTAATATAAGGTTGAAGGAAGCTAGGATAATTACAGAACGCGTAAAGAACAGTACAAGTGAAAAGTATATTTTATTAGGTGATTTTAATTCACATTCTCCCTTTGATGAATATTTTCTAGAAAAGAAGGGTCTTTTAAAGACAGCGTATGAGAACCAAAAACTTGGCGAAAAGCGTTCTAATCTAAGACTTGGTGAGTTCGATTACGCCGTAATGTCTACTTTTCTTGCACTGCCGGCAATTGATGTAGCTCTTGACTTCTCGAACCCCAAAAGCAGGTATACATATCCTTGCCCAGCTTCCGAAGAAGTGGAGAAAAAGAACGAGCGCATCGATTATATTTTGACCAGTGCAAGCCTAGCAAAGCTTTGTACCAAAACCACAATATTTAATGGAAAGGAAACCGCAAGGCTTTCCGATCATTACCCCGTTATGGCAGAGTTTGAATATGTAGACCTTGAGTAATAATTAGCCTTGTGTTATGGAAAAACACAATACAATATTTTATACTTTAAAAACTGAACAATGAGAATACTTACTTTTTTTATGGTCGCATTTCTGGCCATATCCTGTGCTGATAAAAATCAGAATATAGAGAATCCTGAACAAGCGTATCAAATCGTACCTAAACCGGCATCCTTGGTGATGTCTAAAGGTGGATTTGAAATAAACAAGAATACAACTATTATAAATCCGTCAGGTTTAAAAACCGAAGCGGAATATTTGGCAGAAATATTGAAGAGTGTTACTGGAACAGCAATTTCTTTAAACAGTAGTGATACAGAGGACAAGAGTATCGTTCTAAAAATTGATGACTCTATCGATAATGAGGAAGGTTACGAATTGGTCGTCGATTATAATAAGATAACTATTTCTGGCAAAACAGGACGTGGTGTATTCTACGGAATTCAAACTTTGAGACAGCTCATGCCGGTTTCGATAGAAACCGAGACTTCTATGACTACCGTAATGCTAATTCCCGGTGTAATCATTAAAGACGCTCCTAGATTTGGATATAGAGGAATGATGTTAGATGTTGGTCGCCATTATTTTCCGGTATCTTTTATAAAAAAGTATATCGATTTAATTGCTATGCATAAAATGAATACGCTTCATTGGCATTTGACCGAAGATCAGGGGTGGCGTATAGAGATTAAAAAATATCCAAGACTTACAGAAGTAGGGGCTTTCAGAAACGGAATGATAATAGGTCACCACCCAGGCACGGGCAACGACCAAGAGGAATATGGTGGGTTTTATTCGCAAGAAGATGTAAAGGCAATAGTTGCTTATGCCACCAAGAAACATGTAACCATAATACCAGAAATAGAGATGCCAGGACATGGTGGTGCCGCAATTGCCGCATATCCATTTTTGAGCTGTTTTCCAGAGGAACCTACTGCAGTTTTTAATGATATGATGTCGGATAAAAGTAAGGAACAACAAAAATTAGGTACTCCAAAGATAGTTCAGGAAACGTGGGGAGTGATGGATGATGTTTTCTGTGGGGGTAAGGAAAGTTCTTTTGCGTTCTTACAAGATGTTTTAGATGAGGTAATACCTTTGTTTCCATCTAAATATATACATGTAGGTGGAGATGAAAGCCCTAAGGCCAATTGGGAGCGTTGCCCTAATTGCCAAGCAAAAATAAAAGCTTTGGGCCTAAAGGACGAGCACGAACTGCAAAGTTATTTCATTCAACGAATGGAAAAATACGTAAATGGAAAAGGGAAGCAGATCATAGGATGGGACGAAATTCTTGAAGGTGGCCTAGCACCTAATGCTACGGTAATGTCGTGGAGAGGAGAAAAAGGAGGAATCGAAGCGGCCAAGCAATTGCACGATGTTATTATGACCCCTACAACTTACAATTATTTCGATTATTATCAATCTAAAGATACGGAGAATGAACCATTAGCTATTGGAGGTTTTTTACCTTTAGAAGAGGTCTATTCCTATAATCCAATCCCCAAAGAACTTAGTGAAAAAGAGCAAAAGTATATTCTTGGTGCTCAGGGCAATGTTTGGACGGAATATATGAAAACTGAAGAACAGGTAGAATATATGACTTTTCCTAGAATGACCGCTTTGTCAGAAGTAGTATGGTCTCCCCAAGAGGGCAGGTCGTGGGAAGATTTCAATAATAGGTTGAAGCACCTTGCCAAAAGGTATGATGCTATGGATATCAATTATGCCAAACATTTCTTAGACAACGAATAATAATTGTGAACCAAATTTTAGTAGGGGACAGCTCGGGTCACCGAATGCAATACTTAAAAAACAATAGATATGGGACGTAGAAAATTTATTGGTCAAATAGGTGCAGGTATGACAGCGTCATTATTACCGTACACTGGCTTGTCTTTCTCTCCATCATATCTAAGAGAGACTGGTGCTGATATCTTACGTTTTGGTATTGTTACCGATGTACATAAAGATTTAATACCCGATGCAAACGAAAGGTTAGAAAAGTTTATTGACAAGGCACAGAGAGAAAACGTAGACTTTATCATTCAGCTGGGAGATTTCTGTATGGGCGATTCAAAAAACAATGATTTTCTTTCAATTTGGGAATCTTTTAAAGGTCTAAAATACCATGTATTGGGTAATCATGACATGGATAAAAATTCTAAACGGGAAATGCTCGATTTTTGGGGAATGCCAAAAACATACTATTCGTACGATTTTCAGGGAATCCATTTTATAGTCTTGGATGCTAATTTTCTTTACCAGGACGGAAAGTTCACAGATTATGACAAAGCGAATTTTTATGTGGATAGCAAGATTCGGACTTTCATTAATGAAGAGCAGATAGAATGGTTCAAAGGTGATTTAGAAGAAACTAAATTGCCTACCATTATATTTTCTCATCAAAGTTTGTGGCATTATGAGTGGGGGGTCAAAAACCGTTTGGCTTTACAAAGGATAATGGAATCGCAATCTGAAAAAATCATTTGTTGTATGAATGGGCATAATCATATAGACTTTCATCGTCATCAAAACGGTATAGATTACATAGAGGTGAACAGCATGTCCTATCAATGGATGGGGGACAAGTACACGAGCACTAAGCACTTTCCAGAGCAGTATTATAGGGAGTACGGTTCGCTGCCCCATATTGCTCCTTACAAAGACCCTTTGTATGCATTTGCAACAGTAGACCTTAAAGGGCATATGCTGATTGAGGGTGTTAAAAGTGATTGGGTGTCTCCTTCTCCCGCCGAAATGGGAATGCCAAATGGTATTTATGGGCTCGAATACTCAGCAACAATGTCAGACTATAAAATTAAGTTCTAGTAATCTCTACTGCAGATAAATAACTAGGCCCTAAAACAAATAAATAATATGACCAGCGATTTAAATAGAAGAAGTTTTATTAAGTCTTCGGCATTGGCAGGCGCTGCATTGGTACTGCCTCTAAATGTTTTCCCCTTATCCAATAGTAAAGAAACAATTGAGTTTGGGCTGATTGCAGACATACATAAAGATGTGATGCATGATGCGGATGAACGCCTTCAGGCGTTTATTGATGCTGCCGACCAGAAGGATTTGGATTTTATTATGCAGTTAGGAGATTTTTGTAGGCCTTACGATTACAACCAAAAATTTCTTGATATTTTTAATAAATACGAGGGTGATAAATACCATATTCTTGGTAATCATGATACAGATGGAGGGTTTACCCGTGAACAGGTCAAGGCGTATTGGAATATGCCTGAGAATTACTATTCTTTCGATAAAAAAGGAGTTCATTTTATAGTGCTTGATGGCAATGATCCAAATCCAACGCCGTGGTCTGGCTACAATAGATATATTGGCGAAATTCAAGAAGAATGGTTGGTGAACGACTTGGAAAAAACAAATATGCCTACTGTTATTTTTAGTCATCAATCGTTGGAACTAGAGTATGACGGAATCGCCAATATGAAGGAAATCAGAAAGATTCTTGAAGAGACGAACCTAAAGGCTGGTTTTAAAAAAGTACTATGTTGTATAAACGGGCATACCCATACTGACTATGCCACGCAGATAAATGATATTCATTATGTACAGATAAATAGTGCGTCTTATAGATGGTTGGGTGGTGATTATAAAACTATTAGATACAGTAAGGATATAGATAAGCAATTCGAGTGGATTAAATACACGATTCCGTATAGGGAGCCATTGTTCACTTTCGTTAAGATAAGTCATGATAGTATTACCATTACTCCTAAGAAAACGGAATTCGTTGGTCCAGGTCCAGTAGAAATGGGCCTACCTGAGTCTTTACCAAACGACCCTATCGTGCCGACTATATCCAAGTATAAACTAAAGTTATAAATGCAATTTAATCAGGTTCGACTAGTATACATATCGACTCTAGGCTTATTTTACAATTGTTAGTGCCCGTTTTTTCTATTCATATTCTTATTTTTTTAAAAAATATTATGAAATCGTTAAGTACATTGGATTATGCCATTATAGTTACTCTTTCTATAGGACTTTATGTTTCTAAAATCTCTAGTAAGAGTAGTTTTGAGTTTTTTCTGTCAGGAATGTCAATGCCGTGGTGGCAAGTATTTCTTGTGCGAACACCCCTAACTTGGTGACCGATATAGTACGAATCAATGGAGTGTCTGGAAACCGGGTTTGATGGACATTTTTAGGAATAAGTCTTTTAACTGTATTTATTTATGCAAGACTCAGGAGAAAGTCAAATGCAAAAATGGATCTTTAATTTTATGAAATAAGCTATGGAGGTGCTCCAGCCCGTTTTTTAAAAGGATTGGATTTAGGGCTGTTTATCTAGGTATTGTTTTTAACGTAATTAAATGGTAAGGTTAGGGATTGAAATGAAAATAAAATGAGGATTTGAAATGAAAGAGAAAATTAGGATTGTCTCCGTGACAATAATGTTGCTCGGGATCTTTTTTATGGCTTGTAAGAACAATGACAATCCGATAACATTGGGCGAAAAAAAATTCCCTAAAACCATAACAGTCAACGGGAGTCATTTTGTTGATGATAGTGGTCGACAGGTTATTTTAAATGGAATAAATATTGTCAACAAGAATAAGGATGAGGGCTATATTTTTCAGAGTGGTCCAGAACTGTATGAAAACCTTTCAAAATGGGGGGTGAACTGTATACGGTTTATTGTTATTTGGGATAGGTTGGAGCCGGAGCCGGGAATTTATAATGAAGACTATTTAAAAGAAATTGATAAGTGTATAGCACTTGCTGAAAAGAATAACTTATTTGTAGTTTTGGATATGCACCAGGATCTATATAGTGTAAAATATTCCGATGGAGCCCCAGAATGGGCTACTTTAGATGAGGGGAAACCGCATACTACCGGGGCCATATGGAGCGATGCATATATGATGAGTGAGGCGGTCCAAACTTCTTTCGATAATTTTTGGTCGAACAAACCCGCCAGTGATGGTATAGGTATTCAAGACCATTATGCCGCGTTGTGGCGGCACTTAGCAGAGCGTTATGCAGACAATTCAACAGTTATAGGGTACGACATTATGAATGAGCCTTTTCCTGGGTCTACGGCTTTGGAATCGACCAATATTTTGCTAAGCGCTTATGGTGAACTACATTATTCGTTGACAGGGGAAGCTTTGGATGAGGAACAATTGACAACTATGTGGGAAGACGAAAATAAAAGGATCGAAGCACTTGAAATTTTGTCTGACAAGGATAACTATCACTTTGTGTTTAGTCGACTTTTTGAACTGAACAAGGAATTTGAAACCACCTCTTTACAAAATATGTATCAGAAAGTAGCAAGTGCTATTAGAGAAGTGGATAAAAAACATATCCTATTTCTAGAACATAGCTATTTTAGTAATACGGGTGTGGGTAGTAGTATAGAACGGGTTACTCTGTCCGATGGTTCTCCAGATCCATTGCTTGCTTATGCACCACATGGCTACGATTTGGTGACTGATACCGAGGCAGTGGCAATGGCCTCAAATGAAAGGGTGTCCTATATTTATGGTCAAATCAGCAAAAAAGGGGAGCAACTAAAAATGCCTGTATGGTTGGGGGAATGGGGCGCTTTATCCGGCAGTTCCATGAGCATGGTCCCAGCAGCAAAAAATGCTGTAAAGCTGATAGAAAAACATCTTTTTGGGAACGCTTATTGGTCTTATAACCCAGGTACTGAAAATTCTGAATATTTTAAGCAAATTCTTAACCGTGTGTACCCGGCATATGTAAATGGCGAATTAATTAGTTATAGTAATAATTTTGATTCCCGCCAGTTCACAATGACATGGAAAGAAGACAATAAGAGTAATGCTGTAACTATAATTTTTGTACCGTCTATATCCAAATTGGACAAGAAAACATTAAACGAATGGGGCCAAGTTGAGATAGAAAAAATTGAAGATTCGGACGCAGGTTGGGTTATAGTTTCTCCATTGAATAGTGCAGAGAATAGAATTTTGACTCTTTATTTTAATTATTAACTATTACTTTTCAAAAAAAAACATAATTACAATTGGCAAAAGAAAAACAATTTAGGAATTTAAAGAAGAAAATTTCTTCAACCATCGTCCGCAACGTTGTGCATCCCGTTGTTCATACTTCTGAATGGCTGTTGGCAGGTCTAATTCAAAATCATTCTCTTTATCTTCGCCTAATGCAATAAGTCTCATAGTGTACCAAGCTGTTATTCCTCCAGGAATGACATCTTTAAATCTTGGGAAAACAGGATCATAATCCTCTCCACTCAACCAAGTTTTGGCAAGTTTAGGGTTAATAGCCATTGCGCGTCCCATACTTATTATGTCTACAGCACCACTAGCTATGGCATTAACTGCTTGATCTTTTCTTTTAAAACCACCAGTTACCATTAGTGGTATTTCCGTAATCTCTTTAGCTAGTTTGGCAAAATCTATAAAATAAGGGCCTTCTTTAGAACCTTCAGAGCTAGACTCAGCACCGGGAAAGTAGGTTCCTCCACTAATATCAATAAGGTCTATTGATGTTTTATCTATTAACCGAACAACATCCAAGGCATCAGCTTCTGTTAGCCCGCCAATTAATTAATCTGTTGAATTGATACGAATACCAACAGGAAACGCCGGGCCAACAGCATTTCTTATTGCTACTATTATTTCTAGAATAATACGTGATCGAGCTTCAATAGAGCCGCCATATTCATCAGTCCTATGGTTAAATAAAGGAGAAAGGAATTGACTTAATAGAAAACCATGTCCTGCATGGATATGAACACCGCTAAAACCCATTTTTTTTGCATTCAATGCTGCTCTTGCGTACATGGGTATTAATTCTTGAATATTTTCGATAGTCATACCTGCACAGGTTAGACCATTAATATCTAAAGCTGATGGACCTTTTGGTTTACTAATTGGTAAATGAGAAAGAGCACCTGCATGTCCTAATTGTGCCCATAAATGAGCTCCATTAATTGTAGCTCTGCTAGTTAGTTGCTTTAATATTTTAGTGCTAGATTGTTTTCCAAGAACCAAATTTCCTGGTTTTTCTGGAAAGCGCGGATCTATTTGTACCTCACCAATAAATGATATTCCAATTTCACCTTCTGCCCATCTTTCATAAAGTCGTATTTGAGCTTCTGTAGGATTGCCTTCGCCATCACCAAGAGAATCGGACATAGGAGATTTTGCAAGCCTGTTTTTAAGAATAGCACCGCAAGGAAGCCTTAGTTCGGTTTTTAATATTTTATATGAAGCTGATTTTTGTGTCATGTATTACATGATTTTAATATAGGTCAATAAACGGTCGTGCGTTCATAATGACGTAGGAATAGAGACATTTTTGAGTACCTAGTTAAGCAAATAAAAGCTTAATATTTTTTTCAATATTGAAATTTATTATAAACAGAAAAGTTTAAAACTATTTACTTATAAAGATAGTTGCTAAGAAAAGAGATATTTGTTACCCGCTGTTAAAGCTTAAAATAATTTCGAGTAATCTTCTTTAGAAGTTTCTCCGATTATAGTGTGGGTAATGCGTATTTATGACTCAGCAGTTTTAATGGAAATCTCTATGTGGTCAGCAGTATACCTGTCCTTTATCCCTTGTATTTTGTTCGTTTGAATGATTTCTTTACACTTGGGGAAGATATTCGCTAACCTGTCTCATTTTTTTACCTCGTTTTTCTTTGGTTTCTAAATGCAGTGGCTTTTTAGGATTCAAATTTATTTATCTACTTTAATTTATCAGAATGAAACTTTCTAAGCTTCGCTAATTTGGGGTTAATTACAACTTGGCAATAACCCTGCTGAGAATTATTCTTGTAGTAATCTTGATGATCATCTTCCGCATCGTAAAAAACACCTATTGGGCTTAGTTCAGTGACAATAGGTTTATCATAGAGTGCTGTCATTTCTTCTAATACCATCTTAGCTTTACTTTCCTGAATATTATCATGATAATATATCACAGAACGATACTGGGTACCTGCATCGGCACCTTGTCGGTTTAATGAAGTAGGGTCATGTGTAGTCATAAAGATTATTAGTATATCTTCATAAGATATTATCTTAGGATCAAAAGTCACCTGAACTACTTCGGCATGGCCAGTGAGTCCAGAACAGATTTCTCTATATGTTGGTCTTCCGGGGGCTTTTCCGCCAGTATAACCAGAAACAACTTTTTTAATACCCTTTACTTCTTGAAAGACCGCTTCGGTACACCAAAAACACCCACCACCTACTGTGGCAACTTCAAAATTAGTATTAGCCATTTGCATCCTCCTTTTCTAATTGCATCGATTCTGAATTTATACAATAGCGTAAGCCACTAGGTTCTGGTCCGTCAGGAAAAACATGTCCTAAATGAGCATCACATGTATTGCACATAACTTCAACGCGAACCATCCCAAAAGAATCATCTTTGTGGTATTTAATAGCATTTTCTTTAATTGGCTGTGTAAAACTAGGCCAGCCCGTGCCAGACTCAAACTTAATAGTTGAATCGAACAAAGAAGTGCCACAGCAAATACATTCATATTTGCCAGCTTCATGAGAAGTGCATAGTGCGCCTGAATGCGGAGCTTCTGTTCCTTTTTTGCGAGCGATTCTAAATTGTTCAGGAGTAAGAATATCTTTCCATTCCTGTTCTGTTTTTTCTATTCTTTTATCAGGCTCAGGGTTACCATTCACCGAAAAATGAATTACATCTTTCCAAGTAAGTATCATAATTTTTCTTTCGTTTAGACCTTTTTATACTAGGTTTATTGGTCGATTAATTCCTGTATATCTTACAAAATTACGGTAATTTTGGCGTATGACATACCGTAAAAAGAATGGAACTGTTTATAGTATTTTAATTCTTGTTTGTGTAATAGGTTTTTGGCTATTCGAGAATTTTTATACGCCTGCAACTTATTCAAATAATGATACAGGTGCAGACTCGAATAATTTCCCAAAAGAACTTTTACCCTCATCAACTACTGGTGAAATCGTTGACCATTCTTATTTTACATTATCCTATAATGAACCTTTTGAACAGGCAGAATGGGTGGCATATATACTTGATAAAAAGCACCTGACCTATGATGATAGAAAACGACCTTATTTTATAGAAGATCCTTTTGTTTCATCTAAATCTGCAGATTATAAAAATTATAAAGGATCAGGGTATGACCGCGGCCATTTGGTACCTGCAGGTGACCGTAGATTCTCTTTGCAAGCATATAATGAAACTTTCTACACAAGTAATATAAGTCCGCAGGATAGAGAGTTTAATGCAGGTATATGGAACGATTTAGAACAGCAAACAAGGCGTTGGGCAAAGAAATATGGAACACTATATATTTTTACCGGTGGAGTGTTGGAGAATGGATTGGAAGAAATTGGACAGGAGGATGTAGATGTGCCAGATGATTTTTATAAAATTATAGCTCGTAAAAAGGGTAATCAACTAATTACGATATCTTTTTTAATACCTAATAAGCCTCAATCTTCACAGCTTCGTAGTTTTATTGTTTCCATTGATGATATTGAAAAAGAGACGGGTATTGATTTTTTTGAAAGTTTACCCCTAAAAGACCAAGATGCTTTTGAAAAACAAAATAACGCTTCTGGTTTTAAATTTTAGAAACTCTCCTTTAATCGATTTGTATCTAGTCGTAGGAAAATAAATAGTAAAATAGTAAAGAATAATAAACCTGACCCACCATAACTAAAAAAAGGTAGCGGAATACCAATAGTAGGTAATATGCCTATTACCATACCTATATTTATAAAGTAGTGAATTAAAAGAATGGAGATAACACCGTAGCCATACATTCGGGCAAAAGCATTTTTCTGCCTTTCTGCGAGAGAAATAAGTCTTAGAAAAAGTATTGTAAATAGGATAATCACCGTGGCAGTTCCTAAGAAGCCCCATTCTTCACCAACGGTACTGAAAATATAATCCGTATGCTGTTCAGGCACGAAATCACCCTTAGTTCTTGTCCCTTCTAAAAAACCTTTACCAAAAAATCCGCCAGATTCAATTGCTTTTTCTGATTGATAGGTGTTGTAGCCTATTGTTTTTCTTATCTGTTCTAATTTATTTGGGTCTTTTTCAAGTCGTAACCACAAGCCAAAACGATCTCGGTGGCGTTGTTCGAATACATTGTTAAAAACAAAATTTACAGATAAAGAAAAGAGAATGACCGCTACACTAATAAAAGTAAGCGGAATAACAGGAATTTTAAGAGTTTTTCGTTTTAACCCAAATAAAAGTATAATTAGTAATACCAAACCTATAACAAGCCAAATAGTGCCGAACATTAAGGTGGTAACAAATATAAGTATCAGACTTACGATAATTGCCAAATAGAAAAGGGGTAGGCCTTCTCTGAATATTACAAAAATAAGTGCAAAGAACACAAGGGCACTACCGGGATCCGGTTGTGGTATTATCAATAACGCAGGTATAAGTATAATCAACAATGCATATAACTGATCCTTTCTTCGTTTAATATCTGTTTGAATATCACTAAGGTATTTAGCAAGAGCCAATGCAGTTGCAACTTTCGCTAATTCAGAAGGTTGTAGATTGAAAAAACCGAGGTCATACCATGAGGTTGCGCCAGCTATGGTTTTGCCAAAAACAAAAAGCCCTAAGAGCGAGACCATTGAAAGTATGTAAAGAAGACTTGAGAATCGTTCGTAAAAGTTTACTTCAAGGGCAAGTATGATAACTATTGTTATTAGACTGACTCCAATAAAAAATAGTTGTTTGCCATAAAGTGTTCCGAAATCAAAAATAGAGCTGTGCTCGTCAGTAAATGTACTGGAGTAAATATTAATCCAACCAATAAGAACAAGTGCGAAATAGATGAAAACACTTAGCCAATCTATACGTTTTAGAATACTTCTACCAGACACGCTCGTTTATTTTAAACTCCTCCCCACTGTAGGGTTTTGCATATTCTGCTTCTAACGTTTTTTCAAGCATTCTTTTTTCTAAATCCTTTCTGGTTATTTCCCCTTTCAAATATTTCTCTATCATAAGAGAAGCAATATGGCCAGCATATCTAGAGCCGAAATATCCATTTTCGATATATACGGCAATTGCAATTTTAGGATTATCTACTGGTGCAAACGCTACAAAAACAGAATGATCTGTTAATTGAGTACGTACCCCGTCTATTTTAGTGAAATTTTCTGCAGTACCCGTTTTGCCTGCCATTTCAATACCTGGAATTTGCAAGCGAGATGCAGTACCTTTTGTGTATACATCTGCCATACCTCGAACAACAGGTTCGAAATATTTCGGGTCTATTGTGGTGTGTTTAGCTTCGGTAAATTTTGGTTCTGTAATATCTTTACCTTCAATTTTCTTTAAGATATGCGGTGTAAAATAATGACCTCTATTCGCAATGGCGGCTGTCATGTTGGCTAATTGAATAGGTGTCGCCAATATTTCACCCTGGCCAATAGAATTGGAAATGATATAGGAAGAACTCCATCGGTTATCTCCATACCATTTGTCATAATATTCTTTGTTTGGTATTCTACCTTTTTGACCAAAAGGCAAATCATAGCCAAGGTAATCGCCAAGACCAAAGCTACGCATGTGCTTTTCCCAAACGTCCATCGCTTCATCCGTAGTATCAAAATGTTCAAATATTTTACGAAAAGTACCTGCAAAATAAGCGTTGCAAGACATGTAGATTCCTTTATTCATATCACGCATACCACCACCACAGTGACAACCTCTTTTTGTCTTACCAACATAAAATCCATGATAACATTGAATAGTGCTTGATTCATCCAGTACACCTTCTTGTAGTGCAATAAGTGCATTAAGGGTTTTGAAAGGTGACCCAGGGGGCTGTTGAGCGTGTATTGAGCGATCCCAAGTAGGGTTGGCTATAGTGTCGTTATATAATTTGGTGTAATTTTTAGAACGTTCTCTACCGACCAATAGAGCGGGGTCATAGGTTGGGCCTGAAATCATAGATAGAATTTCACCTGTGGAAGGCTCTAAAGCGACTATGCCACCTCTTTTACCATTCATTAATAGCTCACCATACTCTTGTAGCGTCTTGTCGATAGTGATACTTATTTGCTTTCCTTGCTCAGGTAAAGTGTCTATTGCTCCTTCTTTGTACGGGCCAATATCTCTATTGAATCTATCTTTTTGAATGTATTGTACGCCTTTTCTTCCCCTTAATAAATCTTCGTAATAGCGCTCTACTCCGGTTCTACCTTTTAGTTCTCCTTGAACATAATATTTGTTCACGGCAAGGTCACCTTCATTTACCTCACTTATATACCCAAGAACATTGGCTGCACTAGGGGTGTCATAATAGCGTAAAGACCGTTTTTGAATATAAAAGCCTTTGTACTTACGCATTTTCTCCTGTAGTTTGGCATAATCTTGCTTAGACAATTGTGGTACTAAAACCGAAGGTAATCTTGGAGAGTAAACTCTTGCCTTTCTGAGTTTTTCTATGAATCTTTCTTTGTCAATACCTAATAGACCGCAAAATTCAAGAGTATCTAATGGTTTTACTTCTCGAGGGATAACCATGACATCGTAAGCAGGGTCGTTACCGACTAAAAGGTTTCCGTTTCTATCATATATATATCCACGTTCAGGATAATCATAAATAGCTTTTATGGCCGGATCCTCCAAAACGTGATCTGTGGAAAAGCTAAAAATTTGCAAATAGGATAGCCGTCCCAAGAATGTAATTGCGATAACAATGATAATAGATGATAAAAGAATTTTTCTCATTCTTTTTTACTGCTAAATAGTGTGCTGAATAATATGCATAAAATCAATGTGGAGATACCAACTGTAAGCGTTTTTTGTAAAATTAACAAGCTATTCGCGAAGCTGAAAATTTCTAACGTAAAGTATACCAAGTGATGTATTATAATTAATAACGCTAAAAATGTAAATTGTTGTGCCTTAGTACTGTTGTTTAACTTAAAACTTTGAAATTCATAGTTGACGCCAAAAACAAAACGCATAATTGTAGGTCGTAAATAAGCTATTGTAACGGTAGCAGCAGCATTTATGGCAAGCGTGTCAGAGAATATATCTACAAATAGCCCTAGAATAAAACATAGTACTATAAATGTAGCTCTATTTTGTTTGATGGGGTACCAATATAGAAACAGAATATAAACCAGTGGGTTTATATAGCCGAAGAAATTTAAATTGTTGAATACGAGTACCTGTACTAGAACCAATAGTATAAACCGGAGTACGTTGAAAAAGAAAGTACTATTGATCATTGGCTTCTGTTTCTGCTTCTAATTGTAAAACTTCTTTACGGTTCAAATTTTTAATGATATATATATTTCCAATATTGGTCATGTCATTAAATAATTCAACATCAATAAAATAGAAACTTTTTGAATTATCTAAGTCGAAACGTTTGATAGTGCCGATAGGAATATTCTCTGGAAAAATACTACTCATTGCTCCGGTTACAATAGTGTCGCCTATGGTTAAGGGTACAAGTCGAGGAATGTCTATTAATTGAACTACATTATAATCTTGTGTATTTTCCCAAACTAGTGAACCAAAATGATTCGAATTTTTGATTTTGGCATTGATATTCGATTTTTCGCTCAAGATACTTTGTACGGTTGAAAAGTTGGCTGAGGTATTTTCTACAATACCTAAGATACCTTTGTCTGTAATTACGCCCATATCTTGCGCAATGCTATCTTTCTTTCCTTTGTTTATAGTTACATAATTACGTTGATCTGCATAGCTGTTATTGATTACCTTACCTCTGATTACTTCATAGTCAATAGCAGTGGTATCAATAGTTGCTGCTGTAAGCTGAGGCGTGTTGAAAAGTTTATCTCTAAGCCTTTTGTTTTCTTCGACCAAACTATTGTTTTCTTCCCTTAGGTTGAAGTAGGAAGAAATATTATCTGAAAATGAATAAATGCTTCCAGTGATGTAATTGGAAGAATTTAAAAATTTAGATTGATGATAAGAATGCGACTGAAACGTAAAAATTAAGGAGATTAATAACAGAAATAGGTATAGTAGAAAGGTTTTGTACCTAATTAGAAAATTTATAATCTGTTGCATTCACCCCTAAATTTTACCATCAAATAAATAAACCAATTAATATCGGCTCACTTACTTGATTAATATGCTCTTATAACGTTCTAGATTTTTTAATGCTATACCTGTACCACGAACCACCGCACGTAATGGGTCTTCTGCAATATATACTGGTAAGTCAGTTTTTTGCGACAATCTTCTGTCCAATCCGCGTAACATAGAACCTCCGCCGGCAAGGTAAATACCAGTGTTATAAATATCAGCAGCCAATTCTGGGGGTGTTTGAGATAACGTTTCCATCACAGCATCTTCAACACGTAGAATAGACTTATCTAATGCCTTTGCAATTTCTCTATAAGATATTTGAACTTGCTTAGGTTTGCCTGTCAATAAATCACGACCCTGTACTGATTTTTCATCAGGCGGCGACTGTAGGTCTTCTGTTGCGGAGCCTATTTCAATCTTAATAGCTTCTGCTGTGCTTTCACCAACATAAAGATTGTGTTGTGTACGCATGTAATATATAATATCATTGGTAAATACATCACCTGCAATTTTTACCGATTTATCACAAACAATACCTCCTAATGCTATAACTGCAATTTCAGTAGTACCACCACCTATATCAACAATCATATTTCCTTTAGGTTGCATAATATCTAAACCAATACCAATAGCAGCAGCCATAGGCTCGTGAATTAGATAAACTTCTTTACCGTTTACTCTTTCGGCAGATTCTTTTACCGCACGCATTTCAACTTCAGTAATACCTGATGGAATACAGATAACCAATCGCAATGCAGGTGGGAACCACTTTTTCTTTAATGCCGGAATGTTTTTAATAAACATCATCAACATTTTTTCAGAAGCATCGAAATCTGCGATTACACCATCTTTCAATGGTCTAATCGTTTTTATATTTTCATGGGTCTTACCTTGCATCATGTTGGCTTCTTTACCAACTGCAATAATTTTTCCACTAATTCTATCTCTGGCAACGATGGATGGGCTATCGACAACTACCTTGTCATTATGTATAATAAGGGTGTTCGCTGTACCTAAATCTATAGCTATTTCCTCGGTCAAGAAATCAAAAAATCCCATATGTGATGTTTATATTTTAGATAAAAGGGTGTGTTTTATCGACAAAAGTAATGAAATTAATGCTTGAAATGACGCGTACCGGTCATCACCATTGAAATTTTATGTTCATTACAATAATCAACACTTAATTGGTCTTTAATTGAGCCACCTGGCTGAATTACACTAGTGATACCTGCTTTGTCTGCAATTTCAACACAATCAGGAAAAGGGAAGAAAGCATCACTTGCCATTACGGAACCTTTCAAGTCAAAATTAAACGTTTGTGCTTTGTGAATGGCTTGGTTTAAAGCATCTACTCTACTTGTTTGACCGGTACCGCTCGCGCAAAGTTGTTTGTTCTTTGCAATTACTATAGTGTTCGATTTTGTGTGCTTGCATAGTTTTGATGCAAATATCAAATCTTCTAATTCTTGTTCAGAAGGCTTAGTGTTTGTTGCATTTGTTAGATCTGCAATGGTATCTGTTTTATGGTCTTTTTCTTGAAGAAGCATACCGTTTAAACATGTTCTTACCAACATCTCTGGCATTTCAACAGCTTTCTGTATTAGAATAATTCTGTTTTTCTTTCCTTTTAAAATCTCTAAAGCTTCAGGGTTATAGCTTGGTGCTATAACTACTTCGCAGAACAATTTATGAATTTCTTCCGCAGTTGCTTTGTCAATTTCTTTGTTGCTAATAAGAACGCCGCCAAATGCTGAAACCGGGTCACCGGCTAAAGCATCAACATACGCTTGATGTAGGGTGTCTCTCTGAGAAAGACCACAAGCATTGTTATGTTTAAGTATAGCAAATGTTGGAGCATCGTTTTTAAATTCTGACATAAGATTTACCGCTGCATCAACATCTAATAGATTATTGTACGATAATTCTTTTCCATGTAATTTGGAGAACATAGCATCGAAATCCCCGAAGAAGAATCCTTTTTGATGTGGATTCTCTCCATAACGTAAAACCTTACCTGTGGTCTCACTTACTTTAAGGGCTGCTATGTCATGGTTTTTATTGAAGTAGTTAAAAATAGCAGTATCATAATGAGAAGAAACGTTAAAAGATTTAGCAGCAAAACGTTTTCTGTCTTCTAGACTTATATTTCCATCATTTTCTGATATAACTGAAAGAAAATCCGCGTAATCTTCCATAGAAGAAACACAGGTAACATCTTTAAAGTTTTTTGCAGCTGCACGTATAAGTGAAATTCCGCCAATATCTATTTTTTCAATGATATCTTGTTCAGAAGCACCACTCGCAACCGTTTTTTCGAACGGGTACAAATCAACTATTACGATATCTATTTGAGGAATTTCAAATTCGGCTAATTGAGCGACATCACTTTCATTGTCTTGTCTATTCAATATGCCTCCAAATACTTTTGGGTGTAAGGTCTTAACTCTACCTCCAAGAATAGAAGGGTAGCTAGTTACATCTTCAACAGGAACAACTTCGATTCCTAAATCGGTAATGAATTTTTCCGTTCCGCCGGTAGAATAAATAGTAATTCCTAATTCTTGAAATTTCTTTACGATAGGTTCTAACCCATCTTTATGAAATACTGATATTAAGGCTGAAGACGCTTTTTTAACACTGCTCATTGTAAGATGCTTATAAGGTTTTAATAAGCAAGCAAAAGTAATTTTTTTGCAGCTAAGAATCACCTCGGGTTATCAACAAAAAGCCTAAAGTTTTAAAGAATTTTAGCTACTTCGAAATTTACGAATTCTAAAAAGGTCTCATCGGCCTTTGTAAAAGGATTAGGAGTGTTAGAATCAATATCTATTTGCCCTATATTTTCTTCGTTAACGAATAGGGGAACAACTATTTCTGCTTTAACCGTAATGCTGCAAGCTATATAATTGTCTTGTGCCTGTACATCGGGTACTACAAAGTTTTTGTTGCTTTCGGCAACTTGGCCGCAAATTCCTTTTCCAAAAGGTATAATGGTGTGGTCTGTAGGTTCACCAGCATAAGGACCTAACTTTAATTCTTTCTTATCTCCGTTTTTAAAATAAAACCCTACCCAATCGTAATGAGGTATTTCACTTTTTAGTAATTCACATATTTTCTGCAATTTTGATTCAGTGGTATTATTGGAATCTGTTATAGAATTTATAAGTGGTCGTAAATCATCAAACATACTTAGGCTATTTTAGTAAGTACAAAAATGAAGTTTAAAACCTATTTTTACAATAGGTTGTACTTAAATATTCGTTAAGAAAATTGACACTAAAAAGGGTTGGGTGAAATAATTCTTATTTTTGTAAACATGAAAAATTTGTTTCATAAATTATTTTCTGTTTCAATGGCGTTGCTATTGTTGTTGTCCACAATTTCGTGGACAGTTGAAAAGCATTTGTGTATGGGGCGAGTTATGGATATAGCTTTGTTCGGTCAAGCAGATGATTGTGGTATGCAAGCTAGCTTAGCCTTATTGGGTGATGCATCCATAGAGAAAAAGCAATGCTGCGATAATGAAGTGTTTACTATACAAGGTCAAGACAATTTAAATCTTGGTTTTTCTAATTTTGATTTTTCTCAACAAGTATTCTTAATTTACTTTACAACCTCTTATTTGGGCTTGTTTCAAGAGACTACAGATAAGAATATTGTTTGCGATTCTTATCCGCCGCCTAAAATAGCAGAGGATTTGAATATTCTTCACCAAGTTTTTTTGATTTGATTTAAAACGTGTAATACATCGCTTTATAGCGTTCATACATTTTTTAATCAAATCTAATATTCAATGAAAAATATAACTTGGCTTTTAGCCATTACCCTTATAGGTATTCTTTTTACGAGGCTCAACGCCCTCCGATTACCACCAATTAGCTTATTGGGTTTACGGGCAGCTAAAATTGATTAATAAAATTCAATAAGAAATTATAGATGAATAAAATTATAATAGCACTAGTTGCTGTAGTATTGCCTACGCTAGTCTTGTCTCAAGATCAAGTGGATGGAGTAATATTAGACTCCAATGATTCAAATGCTTTGAGTCTTTCTGGTGCTAATGTGTATTGGCAAGATTCCCAAACAGGAGTAGTTACAGATTTTGATGGGAAATTCTCTATTCCCTATAAAAAGGAATTCAATAAGCTTATTATTAGTTATGTAGGTTTTGAGTCAGATACCTTAACTATAAATAAGCCTAGATCTATTCGTCATGCTTTAAAACCTTCGAATGAATTAGATGAAGTTGTGGTGCAACAAAAGCGAGATGCTATACAGAAAACCTATTTCAGTCCGCAAAATGTAATTACAGTTAACAGTGCAGAATTGTTAAAGGCCGCCTGCTGTAATCTTGCAGAAAGTTTCGAGACAAACCCTGCTATAGATGTAAATCTATCAGATGGTTTAACGGGTACCAAGCAAATTCAAATGTTAGGTTTAACTAGTCCGTATTTATTGATTACTCAAGAAAATATTCCTATGGTTCGTGGTGCTTCTCAGGCATACGGTTTAACATTTACTCCAGGCACTTGGATAGAGAGTATTCAAATTACCAAAGGGGCGGGTAGTGTGGTAAATGGTTATGAAAGTATTTCTGGTCAAATAAATACCGAAATGGTTAAACCTCTTACTGATAATGCCGTTTTTGTAAATGGGTATGCCAATGAAAATGGTCGTTATGAGCTAAACACACATTTTAATAAACAGCTTACGGACAAGTTGAGTACCGGATTATATATTCACGGTAATAAGAGAACGGAGAAAGAAGATAATAATAATGATGGATTTTTAGATTCTCCTCTTGCTGACCAAATTAATGTGATGAACCGATGGCAGTATCAAGACCCAGAAAAAGGGTGGGTTAGTTTTTTCAATGTTCGTTTTTTGAATGATGAAAAACAAGTAGGGCAAGTAGATTTTAACCCTAATAAGGATAAGTTTACCACTAATTCTTGGGGTAGTGAAATCAATACACGTCGTTTTGATACTTCTTTAAAACTTGGCTATGTTTTTCCGGAATTGCCATTTCAAAGTTTCGGATTTCAGACTGCCTATAGTTTGCATAAACAAGATTCGTATTTTGGTTTTAGAACGTATGACATAAATCACGAAAGTATTTTTACAAGTTTGCTTTTTAATTCTATCATTGGCGATACAAGAAACAAATTTAAAACAGGACTTTCATTTGCTTATGATGGCTATGATGAGGTGGTAACTACTACAGATTATTCTAGAGAAGATACTTCTGTAGGTGCTTTTATAGAATACAGCTATGAGAATTTGGAGAAAGTGAGTCTTACCGCAGGTCTTCGTGTTGATAATCATAATCGATTAGGAACTTTTGTAACACCACGTTTTCATATTCGCTATACACCATGGGAAAATGGAAGTTTACGTGGTTCGTTCGGCCGGGGTAAAAGAGCAGCAAATATATTTGCTGAAAACCAACAGCTTTTTGCTTCATCAAGGAACATCAAAATATTGAATTCGGGGGGAAGTGTTTACGGACTAGAACCAGAAGATGCTTGGAATTACGGAGTAAGTTTTTTACAAGGTTTTAATTTTATAAACAAAAAAGGTGATGTGTCGGTAGATTATTATATCACCGATTTCAGAAATCAGATTGTGGTTGATTGGGAAAACCCTCAAGAAGTTTCATTTTATAATTTAGAAGGAAGGAGTAGCGCCCATAGTTTTCAAATTGAAATGAATTATGAACTATTAACTCGGTTAAATTTTAGAACGGCGTATAAATTCTATGATGTATCGACCGATTATATTAGCGGTAACCTACAAAAACCATTACAAGCGCAGCATCGTTTTTTTATTAATTTAGGCTATGAAACAGAGGCTAAAGAAAATGGTTCGCAGTGGAAATTTGATTATACGTTGCATAGTTTAGGAAAAATGAGATTACCTGATACCAGTTCTAATTCAATACAATATCAATTAGGAGAATATTCTTCGCCATATAATCTTATGAATGCTCAAATAACAAAAGTATTTTCTAATACGTTTGAAATATATATAGGAGGGGAGAACCTAAATGGAGAACAACAAAATAATCCGGTTTTAGGTGCAGATAACCCTTTTGGTCCTAATTTTGATACTACCATTGTTTACGCGCCAATAATGGGAAGAATGTTTTATGGCGGATTTAGATTTAAAATTCAATAATAATTACTAATTTAAAGAGATATGAAAAGAACCATTTTGTCAATCGCAATGATGTTGATAGCGGTATTAACGTATGCCCAAGATAAGAACAAGAAAATGACTTTCGATGTTAATGGTAAATGCGCCATGTGTAAAGAGCGTATTGAAGAAGCGGCATTGAATGTGAAAGGCGTTAAATACGCTATGTGGGATATTCCATCGCATCAATTATCTATAATTATGGATGAGCGTAAAACCGATGCAATGAAGATTAAAAGTGCTATTGTTGCTGTAGGTCATGACACTAAAGAATTGAAGGCGACGGAGGAGGCTTATAGCAGTGTTCACCCCTGCTGTAGGTATAGAGAAGATAATTCAGATGATGGATTAAATCATAAAATGTAGTCGAAAAAGCGATAATTAATTAAGAGTGTTTTACAGTTAAAAAAGGCTTGAATAATTTTTAGTTAATTTTTTGCCAACGAGATTATCACGAATCAAAATCTGAAATACATTAGCCTAGATTTATTTTAAATTCGATACTAATGGCACAAGCAAAATCAGCAGGGAAACCAGCTGCAAAGCCTTCTCCAGCAAAAGCTGGTAAAAAGGCTGCTCCAAAAGCTGCTCCTAAGAAGAAGTAGTTTGGTAATAGTCTACGAGTAGGCTAACCACTTGGACGTGAAAACCACCTTTTGTAAAAAGAAGGTGGTTTTTTTGTTGGTAACGTGGTTTTACACCAATCTTATAAACACTAGATTGGAATAAGATTGAATTATTTTTTTAAAAATTGAATCTGTGCTGTCATTTAAATTAGTTCAGGAAATGGGCATTCTTCAAAATTGAAGAAAAAAGAATTTAGTTTTTTAATGAAGTGTCATAAATAGCATTCAAAAGACTATTATTATCCTTAGTGTCAATTCCTAATTGCCAAAACATTATTCCACCTAGTTTCTTTTTCATGACAAACTCTGTTTTAAGCCTAACTGATACAGTATCGTCGTAACTAATAAAAACACTGTCTTTCTTACTATATAAATAGGGTGCTTTTGCGATAGGGTCCCAATATCTTTTGTAATTAGTACTTGGTTCATATTCTTTTCGAATCTGAGAGTATCCGCTCCAGCCTTCATGGGCGCCTGTATTTGATTGGTAAAGACCATTATTTTCGGATGGAACTCCTTTCCACGCGCGGCCATAAAATGCGGCGCCAATAACGAGTTGTTCTGGTTTAGCACCATTTTCAATACAATAAGAAATAATTTTTTCTACTGATTTAGGTTCGTAGGTATTATCGTGCTTTTTCATATTTGCTTTGCGTTGTTCGGCATATTTCCATGCAGGTGTACCTTGAATATCTTTATCCTCAATTAGCCCAAGAGCCGTATGGTGTCCGGTGAAAGGGGCATTTCCTCCAACTAGGTCATACGTCATGATGTTCATGAAATCGACATAGGTCATTACTTTTTTTAATTCTATATTTTCATAGTATTGTTTCCATCCTGCAGATGCAAAAGTTAAGACCTGTTCTCTTTCTAGTTCGTTCAATGCCTCTCGCAATTCTTTCATTAGCATAGTAAAGTTTTGCTTGTCTTCTGGCCTAGCTCTGGTACTTGCAGCCGGTATTGAAGGATATTCCCAATCTATGTCTAGACCGTCTAGTTTGTATTTTTCATTAAATGCTACGACGCTTTTAATGAATTTTCTTCTATTTTCTGCTGTATGGGCCATGTCAGAAAATCCATCAGCTCCCCAGCCACCACAAGCTATCATGACTTTTAAATGGGGGTGGTATCGACGTTGTGCAACTAATTGTTGTAATTTTTCTCCGGTTTGTTGGTCTCTGAATTTCATTTCACCATCAATGATATTGGTGAAAGAAAATATAATATGTGTTAATTGATTAAGTGGGAGTTGATCAGGACGGTACTCTTTTTCTGGTACATAATAGCCCATCACGACAATGGGAGTTTGATTTTCATTCTCTGGTTTAGGATTGAGAATAAAAGAACTAAAAATAAAAGTGAGTATTATAATGGAGATATATATTCTTATGTATTTCATAATGTGAAATTATAGCAATAGAAATTAGAGGTTTTATTTAAATTATAAGAATATTATAGCCCGAAAACATATGAGAAACTACGAATGACCAATTTTTATAAAGTCAGCGGTTTTAGTAAGAAATGACTTTTACCAACAAAAAAACCGCTCTTGAGTTTTCAAGAGCGGTTTTAATATTAGTAAGAAAAGCAGACAAGCTAATAATAGCCTGTCGGCGCTGCCGACCTACATCATGCCTGGCATACCGCCACCCATTGGTGGGCCAGCAGGAGTGTCTTCCTTAATGTCAGTCAAAGCACATTCGGTAGTTAAGATCATACCAGCAACAGAAGCTGCATTTTCCAATGCTACTCTAGTTACTTTAGCAGGGTCAATGATACCAGCTTTCATCATATCAACGTATGTTTCTGATTTTGCATCATAACCGAAATCTCCTTTTCCTTCTAAGATTTTTGCGATTACTACAGAACCTTCACCACCAGCGTTAGATACAATAGTTCTTAAAGGAGCTTCGATGGCGCGGGCTACAATCTGTAAACCTGTTGCTTCATCTTCGTTCTCAGTAGCTACTTTAGAAAGAACTGATTTAGCTCTTACCAATGCAACACCACCACCTGCTACGATACCTTCTTCTACTGCAGCTCTTGTAGCATGTAAAGCATCATCAACACGGTCTTTTTTCTCTTTCATTTCAACTTCAGATGCAGCACCTACATAAAGTACGGCAACACCACCAGCCAATTTGGCTAAACGCTCTTGAAGTTTTTCTTTGTCATAATCAGATGTAGTTGTCTCGATTTGAGATTTTATCTGATTAACTCTTGTTTTGATATCTTTTGCAACACCACCACCGTTTACAATTGTAGTATTGTCTTTGTCGATTTGTACTTTTTCACAAGTACCCAACATATCAAGTGTAGTGTTATCTAAAGAGAATCCTCTTTCTTCAGAAATAACAGTACCACCAGTTAATATTGCGATATCCTCTAACATTGCTTTTCTACGATCACCAAATCCTGGTGCCTTAACAGCGGCAATTTTTAAAGAACCTCTTAATTTGTTTACAACTAAAGTAGCTAATGCTTCACCATCAACATCTTCAGCAATAATTAAAAGAGGTTTTCCTGATTGAGCAACTGGTTCCAAAACAGGAAGTAAATCTTTCATTGAAGAAATCTTCTTGTCAAACAATAAGATGTAAGGATTTTCCAATTGCGCTACCATCTTTTCAGAATCAGTAACAAAATATGGTGAAAGGTAACCTCTATCAAATTGCATACCTTCTACAACGTCAACGTATGTATCAGTACCTTTTGCTTCTTCTACAGTGATAACACCTTCTTTACCTACTTTGCCAAAAGCTTGAGCGATTAATTCACCGATAGTTTCGTCATTGTTAGCTGAAATAGAAGCTACTTGCTTAATTTTCTCAGAAGAATCACCTACTTTTTTAGCTTGTTTTGCTAAATCGGCAACAATTGCTTCAACGGCTTTGTCAATACCTCTTTTCAAATCCATAGGATTTGCACCTGCAGCAACATTCTTCAAACCTTCTTTTACGATTGCTTGAGCCAATACTGTTGCAGTAGTTGTACCATCACCAGCAAGGTCATTGGTTTTAGAAGCAACTTCCTTCACCATTTGAGCACCCATGTTTTCTAATGGATCCGCTAATTCTATTTCTTTAGCAACAGTAACACCATCTTTAGTTACTTGTGGAGCACCAAATGATTTGCTGATAATTACGTTTCTACCCTTTGGGCCTAATGTTACTTTTACAGCATTTGCCAACGCATCAACGCCTCTTTTAAGACCGTCTCTTGCATCGATATCAAATCTTATATCTTTTGCCATTTTTAATTTTTGTTTAAATATTTAACCTTGAGCTATTCGCGATTGGTTAAGAAAATTATTAATTATTTTTTTAGTGAATTTTAAAAAGCCTAGGGTATAATACCATAAGCTAAATACTATTTAAATAATAGCAAGAATATCACTTTCTCTCATCATCAAGTAATCTGTGCCTTCTAACTTCAATTCAGTTCCGGCATATTTTCCATAAAGAACAGTATCGCCAACTTTAACGGTAACCTTGTCATCTTTTGTGCCAGGACCAACAGCAACAACTTTTCCTTTCTGTGGTTTCTCTTTTGCAGTATCAGGAATATAAAGTCCAGACGCAGTTTTAGTTTCAGCTGCCATTGGCTCTATA
>TARA_R110001583_G_scaffold31978_8_pt1 | contig 57722 bp, 56 predicted proteins | sample TARA_R110001583 | Tara Oceans TARA_R110001583 (sample SAMEA4398432) | marine metagenome | biome: Polar Biome; feature: [MES] marine water layer (ENVO:01000295) within the mesopelagic zone...; material: water (ENVO:00002006), including particulate matter (ENVO:01000060) such as...... | reverse complement strand
CCAATTACCTGATCACCGAATTTGCACAACTTGACGCACACAACTTTAAGAAAAATGCGAACAAGATGTTCAAGGGGTGATGCTAGCTCGTTGGATGTTTGGAAAGGGCGATATTTTATGAGGATAAAATTCCAAGGTTTTGCCGTAGGCTTTCGATGCGATGGGCGCAGCCCGTGCCCCCTCCCCATGCCCCATGAAAACGGGCTTCCTTTGCTCGAATTGGGGCAGGGATAGGCGATGCCATTACCCAACCAACCTTCGAACGCAGGAAGCCCCGTTTTCTAGGGTGTATTGATTAAATCTCGGCGTTCTCGCCTTGCAGGATTCGTGCTTTCTCGGCGGCAACGGCGGCGCGGTAGCTGTCGGGGCGCTGGGTGATCGAATGCAGCCAATCGGGCTTGGCCAGTTGGCCGTCAATCGTCACCGAGTGCAATCCGCGGTCGTGGAGAGCTGCGCACAGGTTCACGCCGAGTTCCCCGTCGACCGCTTCAAGCGTCAGCAGTGTGTCGCGCATGGCGTGCACCTGAGTGTTGAACTGACGCACCGCCTGGGCACGCACGGCGGCGTAGCCCCCCTGCTCGGCTTCGTGGACTTGCTGCTTGGCACGTTCAAGAGTTGCAGCGGCCCGATCGGCCAACCCTTCAAGCGTCGAGATGGCGGCGCGGGCACCTTCGGCATGTTCACGTGCTGCTTCGATCTGGCTTTCAACTTCGGACACCTTCGCGTCAAGGCGGGCCATGCGATCCCGGTCGACTGGGTGTCCTTTGACGAAGGCGTCAGCCCGCAGCGACTCCCGTTTGGCGTTCAGCTCGGCCAGTCCGTGTACCCGGTCGATCTCGGCGTCCACCAGACCATGCGCTTCACTGAGTCGTTGTTCGACTTGGGCGAGGTTCTGGCCCGCATCGTCCCGCGAACCGATGGCGTCGACCAATCGGGTACGGGCGGTCGCGATGGCGCGTTCGAGTTGGGGTGCGGCCTGTTCCTCATGCTCGGCGTGGGGGAGTGATTTCCGCAGGTCGTTGATGCGCTCTTGCATGCGCCTACAGATCGATGCGTTGTCACGGTCCCACGCCGTGACGGCCGCCTGGGCTCGCGACTTCACGGCGTGTGCATCCTGTCGTTCGTCGCGGATGCGGCGTGCGCTACTCGTGCCGTCGTCCAACCCGTCAGAAACGGCTTTGTCAGTGCGGGCAAGGATTGCATCGGCTTGAGCTGCGGTAACTCGGGCAGCGTCGACCACCTGGGCGCGTTCTGCTTTAAGGGCGGCAAGTTCGGCTTCAGTGATACGGATCTGTTCTTGAATCGATGATGCGTTCATTGTGTTTGAGTCCTTGATGTCGACCGGGTCGGTCAGGCGTTGATAGGTAGATTTTCGGGTTCACGGGTTTCTCGGGTTCACGGGCTTTTCGGGTTCACGGGTTTCGTCATGCTTGCCGTTATCACGGCTAAAACGGTTGCAGCGTTGTTGAGGCTTAGCAGGCTGTAAGGTCGATGGGTCCTTCCCCGGTCTCTCCGGGCGGCGGGAGGGCGCTGAGCCCCGATTTACGAAACATTGCTAAAACTGCTTTAGCACCAGTTGATAGGGAGGCGCGTGTTCGTTGGCGGCGGTCCTTCGTGTTCGAAGGGGGATATTCTTTTGCCCGAATTACAGTCCCCACTCCCCGATTACCCGTACCCCGTCCCCCTACGGGGGGAACGGGGGAAACGGGTGTTTCGGGTAGCGTTTGTGCCTGAAAACCCGAAACACCCGAAACGGGGATTCCGGGGGATTCGGGGAGTGGTACGGACAGTCATAACGCCCCCTCGAACTCGGGTTTTCCGTCGTCAATTCCTGCATCCCACTCGGGCGAGTCGCCCCCATCGAGCCGAATAACCGCGTTCTCTTGAACTAGAAATTTCCCGACAATGAGGGCTTCGAGCGCTTCTCGTGCGCGGTCGCGGCGCTTGTCGGTTCTGCTTTGCGGATCTTTGATCATGTGATTTGCGGCCGTCGACAGCACCTCGTCGACCGAACAGGGACCGAACTTCTCAACCACCTCGAACACAATCCGCTGATTTTTCCCTTTCGGCCTGCAGGGCTTGCGGTCGCCTCCCTCCGTCGTCGGCACGTTGTCGACGTGTTCCACAACACAGGAAGTGACCGGGTTCCCGTCAGTGTCCGCACCGACATCGACCGTTTTCAGTCGAAACGGGAATTGCCCGCCGTCCTCCCCGTCCTTTTGCTTGCTGACTCTTGCTATCCGGTCTTCACCGGTTCGCGTTACTTCGATCTCAACGTCGACCGCAGCTCGAAGCCCCGACCATCCCCGCGCACCGCGCGATGCGTCTTTGCCCGAGTGGTGGACCAGCATCACGAACGCACCTGTTTCTGACTGCAGGCGCTTGCACCGGGCGATGACTTCTCCCATGTCTTCGCCTGAGTTTTCGTTCCCGCCAGGCGTTACGCTTGCCAGCGTGTCGATCGTGATCAACACGGCACCACCGGCCGCGGTCACTGCCTCGGCAATAGCCTTGTCGTCGTCGGTCAGGAAATTCGGCACGTCCGCGATCACGCCCAACGCCAACCCTTCGAGCTGTAGCCCCTGAGCGTCGGAGATGGCCTGCAGCCGCTTGCGGAATCCGCCAGCCCCCTCAGCCGCGATATAGACCACCCGGCCGGCCTCAACAGCAAGCCCGCGCCATTCCTGACCGCTCGCGATTGCCGTCGACAGATCCAGGGCGAGAAATGATTTGCCGCTGCCGGCTTCACCGAAGATCACGCCGAGCCCGTCCCGCTGTAAAAGGTCACGGACAAGCCACGACACCGGGGCAGCGCGGGCGAAGGCGTGAGCGGGGATCACGTCGAACCGTTTGCCGCTTGCCCCTTTTTCGGCTTTTTTGGGGTCAGTCCACCCGGCTTCCTTGGCGGCGCGGAAGAGTGAGCCCGGCCCGATCAGCGCGCCGCCGTGTCTACGCTCTTCACGGAAGCTTCTGACCAGCAGCTCGAATGTCCGATCCTCGAAACGGTCCGATGCTTCCGACCACTTGCGCGCCATGTCGGCAGCGTCCGTGACCCCAGTCGACAGGACGCTGAAAACGATGTTTCGCCACTCGGGGTAGTCGATATCTGCGCTCAGTGCATCAAGAGCGGATTTAACGCGCCTTCGGTTTGCTGGCGTGTCTTCTAGGTGATCGGGGCCAAAGTCGGCCAGGGGGTCCCATGCGTCAGGGCTTGCGACGGTCGGCGCGTCAGCAGATGTCCACCAGACTTCAGGCAGTGCGGGCAAGGGGGGCATATTTGCGGGGTGCGGACCGTCCCATCGATAAGCCCGACCTGTCACCGGGTGCACTGTCGGTTCGACGATGAAATACCGATCACCATTCAGAAGGTCGACACCTGGGCCGAGCTTGCCGGGCAGGCGGATACCTTCAGGCGCGGAAAAGACATAGTGCCAACCACCTCCACCCGTGCGGGCAATCGCGCAGTCTTGATCCCACAGGAACCCGCGCTCAACCTGCATTGCATCGATTGTCGCCGTGCCTCCATTGCGTGGGTCGACGTCGATCACGGCAAGCCCTGAGCTGCCGCAGTGAACACCGATTCCAGCCTTCGGCCACTTTTGCCACCAGTCCCGAATGGCGTGAACGTCGCATGTGGCACGCTCCTGCCAACGTTCAATAAGTGGCACCTTCGAGCCAGGGCGGACCGGTAACACATGCCAGCCCATTGCCGCATAAGCGATTGCTGCGGACATGGGTGTCGACACGATTTGCGCCTCCTTTTTCAATGCTTGTGCCATTTACTTGATGCCTAGAATGGTCTTGATTGCGCCACTTTCGGCATTGCGTTCGATCAGGGCGGGCAGGTTGTCCACGTTGATCGGCAGCAGGGTGACCGATTGGCCGTCGCTAAAGGTGTGCGTGTAGGTTGGTGGCGTGCATTCGAATGACATTATTTATCCCCCTGCGAGGTGTCATCGACAATCAGCGCGAGCTGTGAGCCGCCCAGACTGATAACGCTGGCCCTGCCTATGACAAACAATCCGAGCTTTCCCGACCCAAGCTTATCGAGTGCAGGGGCTATACGCTTGCGGGTTGCTGAGTCGACAACAACGTCGTCCAGGATTTCGCCGATCTGATCACGGGTGCCTACAAATATTGTCATTTCGGCACCTCTACCCCGCGTTCCTTGAGGAAGCGAATGATTGACGCGGTCGTGATAGCGCTTGCCCGTTCCCCGAGCTTTACCAGGTCGAGGCGCCCCGCCTTCACGTCCAGATAGATCGAACCTCGGCAACGGGAAAGAATGACCGTTGCGTGACACATCCGTTGCACTGGCAGCGATTGCCAGTTCTTCGGCACTTCGGCTTTCGCGTGCCGATCTCCAAGCTTCTTCATGTTGTGACTCTCCATTGCAGAGAGCCCGTTCGATAGTGAAAGTGGACGAACGGACTCCTAGAAGTCCGCTGCCTAACCGCCCCACGCGGCTTGTCGACCGGTTTCACCGGGGAAACAGATTCCCATCAACAGCGGATCAATGGGCGCTTCTATTTCCCGTGGCATAACGCAATAACGTTATGCAATATGTATTACTTGCAGACAGTGTGCACTATCTTCAAGTTTGATTCAAGCGATTGAAATTTCAACACTTTCCACTATCAGAGGGAAAAAGCGGCGTCCTATTCATTCCGACATGCTAAGAATGTCGAAAGAGTCCTTAGAACACGCTAAGCATGTCGGAATGGAAATTTCCATATCTCATGCCTATCCACTTTCAATTTTCGATCAAAATGTTTCATATATAGAAACGAAAAAACCGCCTTTCGGCGGCTTCCTTTTCTTCCTGCAAATTTTCAATCAGTTCGAGATGGCAAGGTCACGCCCGAGTGAGTGCACGAACCCGATGCGAACCCCTCTAGCGGCAGCAGTCTCATCGGATACGATCATGCCCCCGATAACGGCGCAGAGGTCGACGCCCGCACTGCTTGGGTTATCACGCAGGAAGTCGACGAACCCCTCGGCCCACTCCCTCCCAAGCTCGCAGCCGGCGCCGTAGTTCTCCGGGTCAAGGTCTGCGGGAACGCTCCAATTCGAGCCGCGCGATTTTCCGTCCCACGCATGCCGGACTACGAACGGCAAATCCTCGAATTTCAACTTTTGGTTGACGCGTCCACTTTCGATTTGATTGATAATCTCGTTAGCCATGATGTGAGCTCCTTTCACTGAGTTGGTGAGGGGCGGCACAGTGTTGGTAGCACCTGCCGTCCCGCTAAATCGCCTGAGCCCGTCAGGCGGCGGTGTTGCCCTTTTTTCGGTTGATCGGCACGACGTCGCCGGTCACCTTCGTATTACAGAACGCGGCCCAGTCGGCCATCATGCGGCATCGCTTCTCGAACAGATCGCCGCGCCGATACGCTGCCTCCACCTTGTCCCCGATCGTGTGCGCAAGCGCCATCTCAGCCACATCCCGCGGGTAGGCCGTGCGCTCCGCGGCCCAGTCCCGGAAGGTCGAGCGGAAGCCGTGCGGCACGGCGTCGACCTCCATGCGTCGCATAACCGCGGTCATCGTCATGTCGGACAACATGCCACCGCGCGGCGCGACGAAGACCAAATCAGTGTGACCAAAGCGTGGCAATGCTTGGAGTAGCTTGATAGCCCCCTCGGACAGAGGCACCCGATGTTCACGGCCCGCCTTCATCCGCTCGCCAGGGATTATCCAGACACCTGAATCAAGGTCTATTTCGCTCCAAGTTGCGCCGCGTACTTCGCCCGAGCGGGCAGCGGTCAGGATCGCAAATTCAAGCGCCCGAGCTGCTACACCTTCTCGCTTGCGCAGCTCGGCCATGAATGCGCCGATATCGTCGACGGGCAACGCAACGTGATGCTCAACCTTCGTCACCTTGCTGGGCTTCGGCAGGATCTTGTCAAGGTGCCCTTTCCAGCGTGCCGGGTTCTCCCCGTGTCGGAATCCGCGCACGGTCGCCCAGTCGAGCACAGATTCGATACGGCCGCGAAGTCGGGTTGCTGTCTCGGTCTTCGTGTTCCAGATCGGCTCGAGAATCTTGACGACATGAGAGAGCACCACATCACGAACTTGGAGCGAACCGATTACCGGGTATGCGTAAGTCTCAAGAGTCGCGCCCCACTGCGCCGCGTGCTTCGCGTTCTTCCACTCCGCCGACTTCGATTCAATGAATTTTCGGGCGGCCTGCTCGAAGGTTGTTTCAGCACCGCGCGCAGCCTGTAGCGCGCTTGCAGCGGCTGCGCGTTGGGCGATAGGGTCCACCCCTCGGGCGATATCTTCGCGCGCCTTCCGGGCCTTCTCGCGAGCCAGCGCAAGCGGGACGTCAGGATAACCGCCTAGGCCGGCATCGCGGCGTTTGCCGCCGATCACCACACGCAACACCCAAGAGCGTGCACCGGTCTCGGTAACCTTGAGGCAAAGCCCGGCCACCCCGCCGACAGGGTAGCGGCCCGGCTTCTTCAGCCGGCTGACCTCAAGTGCTGATTTTTCCTCCGCCTTCTTTGGCATTCCCTCAACCTGTCCCACATAGAGTGTTAGATTTCAGGATATGTCAAGAATCGCTAATGAACAAGGAAATATTGCAGTTATTGGTGTCTAGGCGATTTTGTAGCCGAGAATGAACACCAATAAGTTCGATGCGGCAGACGCCCTCTCCGCCAGAACGCCAGTAAACACGCCCACTTCAGGGCGTTTTTCATTTGTGCCCCGATCTCCCACCGGGCATATCAAGATACTTAGGGACGAGCAGCAACTGACGCTTGACGCCCAGCCGTCCGCGAGGCCCGCCACCAAGCGCTGTGGCCGCACGTAAGAACCTCTCCGATTCACTTCGAGCAGTGTGCCGAAACTCCCTGATCGCGCGGGACTTCCATCACGCACTCACCGGCCACGCTGACGACCGTGACGGCGAGGATGAAGGCAGAGCGGGAGATAGGCACGGGGTGGTTTTCTAGCTTGATATCACGCACGCTCAGTTCCACAGGATCGAGATTCCTTTTTGCGCCCCGCGACGGACACGTTTTTTGGGGCGTTACGGGCTGATTCTTCGATGAAGGACTGGTATCACAGCGCCAGTGAGGTGAGCACAGGCGCCCCACGGGCAGGTCTTTGTTGGTTGCGGCTGCACATGTGCCTGTGCATTATGGCCAGCCCTTTGCGGAAGCTGTCGATCAAACGACTCTGACCCCTTTGAACTTGACCCCTTTGAACTTTGAATCCAGTGATCTGGAGAATGCCGTGGGAAGCAACGAAAGCAACGACGAAGACGGTCTGGTGTGCGCCTACCTGCAGCAGCCAGACGGCCGCTGGCAGGCTGCCGGCTGGGACGGTGTGCGTGCCTGGCGACCGGGTGACGGCCTGCTGTGGATGCACTTCAACCGGTCGGCCGAGGCGACCCGGTCGTGGCTGCAGGAAGGCAGCGGCTTGGATGCGCTGGTGGCCGACAACCTGCTGGCCGAGGAAACGCGGCCGCGTGCGCTGGCCATGGACGGCAACCTGCTGGTGAACCTGCGGGGCGTCAACCTCAACCCCGGCGCCGATCCCGACGACATGGTGTCGCTGCGCATCTGGCTCGAACCCGGGCGCATCGTGACATCCCGCCGACGCCGGCTGATGGCCATCGACGACATCCGCGAACAGATCACTCGGGGCAAAGGGCCACGCGACACCGGGGATTTTCTGGTGGAGGTTGCGGGCCTGCTGGTCAACCGCATGTCGCCCGTGATCGAGCAACTCGATGAGGCAGCGGACGACCTCGAGGAGCAGGTGGTCACCGGAGAGCGCGAGGATGTGCGGACCCGGCTGGCTTCGCTGCGGCGCCAGGCCATCAGCCTGCGGCGCTACCTGGCGCCACAGCGCGAGGCCTTGTCGCGCATCCTGGGGGAACCTGTTGAATGGCTGCACGAGCGGCACAAGGCTCAGCTGCGCGAAATCTCGGACCGCACCATGCGCTACGTCGAAGACCTCGACGCCATTCGCGAACGGGCCGCTGTGATCCAGGACGAGGTGGCCAACCGCGTGGCCGAGTCGATGAACAGGAACATGTACATGCTCGCCATCGTCGCCACCATCATGCTGCCGCTGGGTTTCATCACCGGATTGCTCGGCGTCAACGTCGATGGCCTGCCTGGCGCTCAGGACACGCCCTGGGCGTTTGCCGCGCTCAGCGCCTTCCTGCTGGTGCTGGTGTTCCTGCAGATCCTGGTGATGCGCCGCCTGAAATGGTTCTAGCGGTCGTCGCTGCCTGGTCGGGCGTCGCTTCTGCTGCGTCAGACGCTGCCGTCATGCCCCCCGGGCTTGTGAGATCGCCGTCAGCTCCCGCCATTCCCGTCGCCTCGGCTGTTCCAGATTGAGTGGGGGTTCGCGTTTCTGGGCTTGGACAATCGGCAGCTGCGACATCTTTAGTCATCAAAAGGGGCAGGAAGCGGACGCTACTGCCCCAAGTGCTCAACATGAGAATGTCTGACGTATTTCACCACGGGGCTTCCCCCGTGATCCCCCTGCCCCGTCGGCCAACGTATTGGATGGGCATCCAAGGGGACGCCTCAAGCGCTGAGGCAGCTCTCTCAGTTTGATTACCGCTGGTTTGGCCGGACTTCATGAAGTTCGTCTAACATCCGGCCGTCAGCTCAAAGCCGGTGCGAACCACCCCGCTTCCTGATGGAATACGGGGTGAGCGCCCCCAGCCGTTTGTTCAGACCAAGGAATTCACCGTGTCGACCCGCAAGAAACTCAAGGAACTGGTTGCCGCCAAGCGCGGCGTCATCGTGCCGGGCGCGTTCAATGCGCTGTCGGCCCGCGTCATCGCTGATCTCGGCTACGAGGCCATCTACATCACCGGCGCCGGTGTCACCAACATGTGGTACGGCATGCCCGATCAGGGTTTCATGGGCCTCGCCGAGATCGCCGACCACACGGCGCGCATCCGCGATGCCGTCGACGTGCCGCTCATCGTCGATGCCGACACCGGCTTCGGCAATGCTCTCAACGTCTATCACACGGTGCGCACGCTCGAACGTGCCGGGGCCGACTGCATTCAGCTCGAAGACCAAGTGGCGCCCAAGCGCTGCGGCCACTTCAACGGCAAGGACGTGATCTCGACCGAGGAAGCGGTGAGCAAGATCAAGGCTGCGGTCGACGCCCGCCGCGACGAAAATCTGCTGATCATGGCGCGCACCGACGCCGCTGCCGTGCATGGTTTCGAGGCCGCCGTCGAGCGCGCGCAGAAATTCGCCGAGGCCGGTGCCGACATCCTCTTCGTCGAAGCCGTGACGACAGCCGAGGAGATTCGCGCCTTGCCGCAACGCCTGTCCACACCGCAACTGATGAACATGGTGATCGGCGGCAAGACGCCGATCTTCAGCGCAACCGAACTCGGCGAACTGGGTTTCGGCATCGTGCTCTATGCCAATGCCGCGCTGCAGGGTGCCGTGATCGGCATGCAGAAGGCACTAACCGTACTGCGCGACGAGAAACAGCTCCTCGAATCCAGCGGCCTGGTTACGCCGTTTGCAGAACGTCAGCGCTTGGCCGGAAAACCCGAATGGGATACCCTCGACAAGCGGTACAGCTGATTGATTCAGGCCGCTTTGGTGCGGCAGGTTCTCCGCTGTTCCACCACTCCATCCGGGTGCAATGGCGAAGAAGCGGCGTACCCCCGTCGTTGCACCAGGCAGCGCGCAACGACAGGGGCAGACTCAAGTCAGACTTGTGCCCGCCCCTTGAAGCTCAAGCCAGTAACTGCTGGACCTCGGCTGCAGTGGCGACCTTGCCCTCAATGACGATCTCGCCATCGATCGCCAGTGCCGGAGTGCGCATGATGCCGGCATCGATGATGGCATTGGTATCGGTCACTTTCTCGACCTCGTATTCAAGGCCTTTCGCATTTGCTGCTTCTTCTGCATTTGCCGTCAGCTGTTTGCATTTGGCACAGCCGCTGCCGTAGATCGTGAATTTCATTTTCTTTCCTCACTGTTGCCATACATCTGGTTGAAGGAATCAGGACCAGTTGCCATAAACGAAGCCGGTGATGGTGGCCATCACCACGACCAACGCACAATAGACTGCTGTTTTCTCCGTACCAAGGATGGTGCGGATCACCAGCATGTTCGGCAAGGACAGCGCGGGCCCTGCCAGCAGGAGCGCCAGCGCCGGCCCCTTGCCCATACCCGACCCCATCAGTGCATCAACAATAGGGACTTCGGTCAGGGTCGAGAAGTACATCAGCGCGCCCAGGACCGAGGCGATGATGGTGGAGCTCAGTGTGTTGTCGCCCACTGCCGCCGCGACCCATTCCGAAGGGATGATGCCCTCGTGACCCGGACGGCCGAGCGCGAAACCGGCAACGAATACCCCGCCCAGCAGCAGCGGCAGAATCTGCTTGGCGAAATCCCAGCTCTGTACCGACCACTCGCGATCCTGCTCGCGCAGTGCCGAAATGATCATCAGGCCCGCAATACCGATGGCAAAGGGCAGTTCAGGTGCGCTCGGCACGATCACGGCCGCAATCACGACTGCAGCCGTGAGCATCAGCAACTGATTGACAGGCCAGTGCCAGCGCCAGATCAGCAGGCCGGCGAGGGCCGCGGAGAGCAGTGCCGTAATCTCCCACTTCCATGCGTAAATCTGCATCCAGGTTTCGCTGTCGGCAGCGGCCCAGTTGGCAAAGACCAGCACACCGACCATCAGTGCGAAAAAGACCGCAATCACACTCATGGGCTTGTCTGCTTCATCGCCACCAAATCCGCGACTGTTCTTGACCGTTCGCTGCGCCTCTTCCTTGCGATAGATCAGGTGCATGATCGTGCCAATGACCAGTGCAAACAGGATGGCCCCGACCGCACGGGCAATACCCATCTCTGCCCCCAGCACCTTGGCGGTGACGACGACAGCCATGATATTGATGGCGGGTCCCGAATAAAGAAATGCAATCGCCGCCCCCAGCCCCGCGCCACGCTTGTAGATGCCACCGAACAGGGGCAGGACCGTGCACGAACAGACAGCAAGCAGCGTGCCCGAAACCGATGCCACGCCAAACGCCACCGGCTTCGAGGCCTCGGGCCCCAGGTAACGCATGACCGCCCCCTGACTGATGTAGGCCGACATTGCACCGGCAATCAGGAAGGCAGGCAGCAAGCACAGAATGACGTGCTCTCTGGCGTACCAGTTGGTCAGGCGAACGGCCTCGAGGACGGCATTGTCGAAGCGGGTCGTTCCGGCGGGAACAAAGTAGATCAGCAGAAAAACGGCCAGCATGAAGAAAAGCAGGTTGCCTTCACGAGTATTGCTGGCGTACAGCTCTCGCAATCGCGTGGTCATCTCAGAACTCCTTGACTGGACCATCAGTTGAAGGGTCTCACTGATGGAGACGAACACACTCGCAAAAGGATGCAGAAAATTTTTTGAGGCCGGGCTGCCAGACCGCACTGCCCGATCATCCTCAGTCACTTATCCAGGCGCACGACGGGAGAATCCTCATCATGCTGGCGTCACGTTCGATCCTGCAGGCAGCACTGAACAACCAGACCTTGAGATTGCGCGCATTGCATAAAGCATAACCCTTCAGGGTCGGCTTCGTGCAGCTCCCTTGTTCGCGCCAGGGGCGCCGGATAGTTTGAGCGGTCGAGGCAATGCGTTGGAAAGCATGAGATGACATCTGCGGGGGTGACTGACGCATCGGAGCCGGGTGCGTCGCGCAGCGCCCACCCTTGATTGCCGCGCCCGATACCATCGAGCGCGACAGCGCCCCTCCCCTACGCGCCGAAGCCGCGCAAAAGCACCGCCGGCGACAGGCGAAGTTGCCGCATGAGGTGATGCGCCCCCAAGCTCAGGGCGACGGTGCTGACCACAGCGGCCACCAGCCCCCCGATCCACCAGCCGAGCACGGTATCGAGTTGCAGTCGGTAGTGCAGCAACAGCCCGGCTAACGCACTGCCGACGGCGGTCGCAAACACCGTGGTCACGAGCGCCAGCAGCAGGTACTCCAGATGCAGCGCAGCTCGGATCGCGCCGACGCGCGCGCCCAAGGTGTGCAGCAGGGTCGCCAGGTAGATCTGCCGTACCCGGCTCGCCGCCACCACACTGACCAGCACCAGCAGGCTTGCCAGCAAGGTGACGCCGCCGACCGCGCTCAGGGCCGCGGCAGCCCGGGTGAGGATGGCGCGTGCCTCATCGAGCAGCATCGCGGTGCGCACCGTAACGACGTTCGGCTGTGCTGCGGCAATCCGGTTCTGGGCGGCGACCGCCTCGCCCGCGTCCATGTAGGCCATGCCCACGTAACGCGTGATGAAGGGGTCCAGCACGCCGTCGGAGAAGATCGCCTCCAGCCACAGGCGCGACAGGAAGCGCTTCTGCGCATAGATCGCGGCCAGCTTTGCGCTCACGCGCTCGCCCATGATGTCGAACTGCAGCGTGTCGCCGACCTTCAGCCCGAGCTGGTCCGACTCGCGGTCCTCCATGGCGACCAGGGCGGGTCCGCGATAGTCGTCCGGCCACCAGTTGCCGCGCGTGACGACGACCTGGTCGAAGTTGTTCTGCAGCGCACTCATCTTCTGCTCGTCGCTGGCTTCGAGGCGGCGCCGGGCGTCCGTGCTGTCGCGCAGCGCCTCGTCGCCGACGCCGGCCAGGCGACCCAGCACCAGCGGCGCGAGATCGAGCTGACTCAGACTGGGCGAGGCTTCGACGAGCGCGCGGAACTCGTCCTTCTGTGCCGCGCCGATGTCGTAGAACACCAGCGCCGGGGCCCGCTCGGGCACGGTCTCCTCGATGGTCAGCAGCAAGGCATGGACAACCAGCGTGGAGGCCACGAGCAAGGTCAACGCCGAGCCCAGCGACAGCAGCGTGGGGCGAAGCGGAGAGTCCGGCCGGTACAGGCCGGACAGTGCGATGCGCAACGTAAAGCGGCCAGCCAGCGCCGGATGCCCGGCCAGGCGCCGTGCGAGCGTGCGCAGCAGACGCACCCCGCCCTCGAGCAGCGCCAGGACCAGCAACAGCGCAGCGATGAAGGCGACGCCGAGCAAGGGGTCGGGCATCGCCACCAGCAGCAGCGCGGCGGCGACCAGCGCACAGCCCGCCGTCAGCCACCATGCGCGCGCAGGCGTGTGGGTGACCACGCCGAGTACGCCGCGAAAGAGCGCAGCCGGATTCACCGTGAGCGCGCGCCCAAGCGCGGGCAAGGCGAACAGCAGTGCGATGACCACACCGAACAGCACGGCCATCAGCGACGGACCGATGAGCATGGTCCAGTCATCGGCCAGCGGCAGCCGCTCGGCCACCACGCTGGTGCCGACAAGCGCCAGGACGCCGCCAAGCAGTGCCCCGACCACGGCAGAAGCGCCACCCAGAATCAGGACCTGCAGCAGATAGACCGCCGCGAGCCGGCCATCGCGCAGGCCGAGCGCACGCAGCGTGGCCAGGGTGCCGAGCTTGCCCTGCAGGTAGGCCTGCACGCTGTTGAACACGCCCAGCCCACCAATGAACAGCGCGCTGAAGCCGATCAGCAGCACGCCCGAACCAATCTGACCGAGAACTTCGCCGAGGCGCGCATTGCGCTCGATGAAGGTGCGCACTTCGGCCTCACTGTCCGGGAATGCGTCGAGAAAGGCGATCCGCCACGCGTCCGGCACCTCGTCCGTGCGCACACGGTAGCGATAGGCGGGCCTGCTTCCAGGCTGCAGCAGGCCGGTGGCGTCGAGGGCTGCGGCCGAGATCAGCACCGGCGGCCCGCTCCAGTCCGCTCGCAGGCTGCGGTCGGGCTGGCGCACGATCAGGGCGCGCACGTCCAGGCTCGCATTGCCGAGCTCGATCCGGTCTCCCGGCGCCAGGCCAAGCCGGTCCGCCAGCACACGGTCGAGCACCACGCCGTGGTGCCCGTCGCGTTCAGCAGTCGCCTCCTCCAGCGAACGCTCGGGCGCGAAGCGCAGCGTGCCGTACAAGGGGTAGGCATCATCGACGCTCTGCAGCTCGACGAGTTGGGCGTCACCATTCCCCGTGATCAGCATGGTGCGGAATTCGATCAGGCGCGAGACCGCCCCGCGCGCCCGCATCCATTCGAGCATGTCGTCGTCGAGCGGGGCGCGCACACGCACCTCGAGGTCCCCCCCAAACAGCGCCCGCGTGTCGGCAAGAAGGCTCGCGCTGACCTGCCGGTACAGGCCGCCGCTGGCGGCAATCAAGGCCACGCCCAGGCTCAGGCAGGCGCAGAACACCCACAGCGTGCGCCCGCCGCCGCGCAGATCACGCCAGGCAAGACTAAGCAGGCTGCGCATCGCCGGTCTCCGGGGCCGCGTTGCCCTCGCTGAGGCGGCCGCCGGAAAGTCGCAGCAGGCGGTCGCAACGGGCGGCAAAGCCCATGTCGTGGGTTACCAGCACCAGCGTGGTGTTGGTTTCGGCGTTCAGATTGAGGAGCAGCTCGCCGATGTCCGCCCCGGTGCGACCATCGAGATTGCCCGTCGGCTCGTCTGCCAGCACCAGCTTGGGCTCATGCACCAGGGCGCGGGCGATGGCCACCCGCTGCTGCTCGCCACCGGAGAGCTGTCCCGGGTAATGGTCCAGCCGCGCACCCAGACCGACCTTGTCGAGCATCGCCCGTGCACGCTCGCGTGCATCGCGCCGCCCGGCGATCTCCAGCGGCAGGGCGGCGTTGTCGAGCGCCGTGAGGCTGGGCACCAGATGGAAGGACTGGAACACGATACCCAGGTGATCCCGGCGCAGGTCGGCGAGCTGATCGCGATCGAGACCGTCGAGCGATCGGCCGTCGAAGACGACCGAGCCCGAAGCCGGTCGCTCCAGCCCGGCGAGCAGGAGCAGCAGCGACGTCTTGCCGGTGCCGGACGGACCTGCGATCGCGACCCGCTCACCGGCATGGATGTGGAGATCGACATCGCGAAGAATGTCGATGCGCGTGCTGCCCAGCGCGTAGTGCATGCTGAGCCGGTTCAGACGAATCATGAGGCGACCCTTGTTGCCGTTGAAGTGGGATGACTGCGGGGCGCCAAGGAAGTTCGGCAGCGCAGCAAAACCGGTGCGAGCGCGGCACCGGCGCGTGCGACGATCGTCACCGCGCCGCACCGCACTAGCCGGCCGCTGCCGGAGTGCCCCCGGCAGGCGGCCCCCTGGCAGCGGCCGCAACGATCAGAACTTCAGGCCGAAAACGAAGCCGCCCAGCAGAACGAAGAGCCCGAAAGACGCAGCGATGGCCACCAGGTTCAGCAGGAAGCCCGCCCGCACCATATCGCTCAGCTTCATTTTCTCGTAGGAGAACACGATCGCATTGGGCGGTGTGGCAACCGGCATCATGAAGGCCATCGACGCCGCCAGCGCCACCGGAACAGTGAGGATCCGGGGATCGAGCCCGAGCCCCACCGCCACCGCGCCGAGGATTGGGAGGAAGGTCGCCGTCGACGCGGTATTCGAGGTGATCTCCGTCAGATACACGATGGCCACCGTCACCAGCAGGACGAGCATGATCGTGCTGATCTCGACCCCCGCCACCGCACCGCCGATCCACTTTGCCAGCCCGGTGGAGCCGAATCCGCTGGCCAGGGCCAGCCCGCCGCCGAACAGCAGCAGGACACCCCAGGGCACGTTTCGCGCCGCCTCCCAGTCGAGCGCAAACTCGCCGCGCGCGCGCGAAATCGGCACCGCAAAGAGCAGCAGCGCGGCGGTGAGCGCGATGATCGTGTCGTCCAGCGGCAGGCCGGTCAGCTTTGCCAGCGGGCCGCGGAGTATCCAGCTGGCCGCCGCGCCCAGGAAGACAATGCCGACCAGCTTCTCACCACGCGACATGCTGCCCAGCGCAGCAAGCTCCCTCTCGACCACGCTTCCGGGGTCATCGATGGCGATACGGTGAGCGGGAAACAGCAGACGGGTCAGGATGAGCCACGCAAACGGCAACATCACCGCCACGACCGGCACACCAATCAGCATCCAGCTGAAGAAGCTGATCTCGATCTTGTACGTGTTCTGCAGAAAGCTCGCCAGCAGCGCGTTGGGGGGCGTGCCGATCAGCGTGCCCACCCCGCCGATGGAGGCGCTGTAGGCGATGGCGAGCATCAGCGCGACGCCGAAGTTGCGGACCATGGCCTCATCGTCGGTCTTGCGGGCGACGAAATCGATCACCGAGAGGCCCACTGCATACATCATGATGGTGGTCGCGGTATTCGAGATCCACATCGAAAGAAACGCCGTCGCGATCATGAAGCCCAGGATGATTCGCGAAGGCGACGAGCCGACCACGCCGACGATCCTCAGCGCGATCCTGCGGTGCAGACCCACCCGCTGCATCCCCGCGGCGAGCAGGAAGCCGCCCAGGAACAGGTAAATCAGGGGGTGTCCGTAATTGGCTGCCACCGGGCCGATCTTGTCGATGCCAAGCAGTGGCATCAGCACGATGGGGAGCAGCGCAGTCGCCGGGATCGGTACCGACTCGCTGAGCCACCAGATCACCATCCACACCGCCATCGCCACCAGGCGCCATGCCTCGGTCGGCATGCCTTCGGGCTCCGGCGCGAGCAGCAGCAGGATGGCGACGATCGGCCCGGCCAGCAGGCCCGCCAGGCGCAGTCCGTTCAGCGGATGGTTCGAAACCGGCGGACGCTCCTTGTACTCGGGGTTGCGCTGATCTCCCGGTGCGAGGACGTCCTCGTCATGGGCGTGAACGCCCGGCTTCTCGGTGGCCATTTCGATTTCTCCTTTCTGTGCGATCTTCGATTCTCTCGAATCGCATGCCCCGCAGCGAAACAGGGTGTGTCGACTGCAGACAAGGCAAGAGCGGCGATCACGAAAACAGTGGGTCTTTCATGTTAGCCCGATACGCGCCGATCGGCCGCGCCGTTGTGCCGATCCTCGGCGGCTTCTGCATTCGACGGGTGTCGGCCATGATGAAAACCCCGCCCCCTTTTGGGGTGAGCGCGCCTGAGTCGCCCCGCGGCTCACAGGCTTCCGCCAAGCTCAGGAACGGGGCGCACCGCCAATGGCGTCCCGATTTTCACGCAGACGGGTGTCATGTACCCACAACGAATGTCAGAATTCGGCTTCGCAAACAGCGGAGCATGGCGTGAATCACCTTTCCTCGACGCCCGGTAACGACAACCGCCCGGCGCACGCCTTTCCGGCCTCACTCGTGGCCGCGCTGCGTGAGGCAAAACACGTCGTTGTCCTCTCCGGTGCGGGCGTTTCCGCGGAGAGTGGTGTCCCCACTTTTCGGGATGCGATGACGGGGCTCTGGTCCAGATTCGATCCTGCAGAACTCGCCACGCTCGAAGCGTTCGAGCGCGACCCTGAGCTGGTGTGGGGCTGGTACGAATGGCGGCGGATGCGCGCACTGCAGGCACAGCCGAATCCCGCACACCTGGCGATTGCCGGGATGTCGGACCATCTGCCGCAACTTACCCTGGTGACGCAGAACGTGGATGACCTGCACGAGCGCGCAGGCAGCGACACGGTGATTCACCTGCACGGCAGCCTTCATCAGCCCCGCTGCGCCACATGTGGTCGATCGCATGCATTTTCCGACGAAATGCCGAACGAACCCGAAGGCGGACGGCGCCTTCCGCCACCGCGCTGCACCCGCTGCCGCGGGCTGATCAGGCCTGGCGTGGTCTGGTTTGGAGAGTCGCTGCCCGAGGGCGCTTTCTATCAGGCCCAGGAGGCCGCAGAGAATTGCGACCTCTTGATCAGCGTCGGGACATCGTCACTCGTCTACCCCGCCGCCGGCCTGCCCCACCTTGCCAAGGCGCATGGGTCACAGCTCGTCCAGATCAATCCCCAGCCGACGAATCTCGATGGGCACGCAACATGGAACGTCGTCGGGGCTGCCGGCCAGATTCTGCCGGCGCTTGTCGCTGCCGCATGGGAGATGGACACGCTCGCGGCGCCAACCCAGCGGCCTGCCCGCCAGCGCTGACGATTCATCATGACAGAATCACGATGACGACCTCACCATGACGAACTCACGATGACGGCTGCGCTACTGAACAGACTCGGACACGGGCTTCGCGCAACCATGCGGATGCGATTCGACGCCGCTGCATTCGGACTGGGTGCGAGCAGCGTGGGGGCGCTATCCGCTCCGCTGACCCGATTGCTCTCCGATGAGTCCGGCACCTTCGCATGGCTTGTCGATCTCATTGCCCACTGGCAATGGCTGTATGTCGTCGCGGGCGGCGTTTGTGCGGCCGTCCTGCTGCGAAGGCGACCGGGCGTGCTCGTATTTCTGGCGACCGGATTGATCGGCATTGGATGGTCTGGCGCGACCACACGCGCCGACAGCGCAACGCCCGGCTCAGGTCCGGCCCTGACGATTGCCACCGCAAACCTCGAGCTCGGACAGGCCCGTCTCGATGACCTGGCTCACTGGATCGGCGACCTCGGCGCCGACCTGGTCGTGCTGCAGGAGGTCAGCAAGGAGAGCGCCCGGCGGATCGCTCAATGGCAGGACTACCCGCACCAGCTGGTCACCGCCGACGAGGGTCCGTTCGGCCTCGCCATCCTCTCCCGAACGCCGCTGACGGACAGCGAGGCACTGGAATCCCTGCAGCAACCGCTGCGCTATCGCGGCTTCATTTCCTGGCAGGGCCATCGCATCGGGATTTCGGCCATCCATCCCATGCCCCCCATCAGTCCGACCTACCATCAGCGGCGCGTGGAGATGCTGACAGAAGAAGCCCAGTGGTCGCAGCATGTCACGGCCCCGAGCATTGTCGCGGGCGATCTCAATTCAACGCCGTGGTCCTCCGCAATGGCTGCGGTCGCACCCGCCGGGCTGCTGCGCGCCACGGGGCTGCGGCCAACATGGCCTGCAGTGTTCCCGGCGATCCCGATCGACCACATCCTGATCAACGACGCCTGGCAGGTCGTCGAGTCTGGCGTGGGTCCGGACATCGGGTCGGACCACCGGCCGGCATTCGCCGTGCTGAGCCTCAGGGAGCAGGCAACACACGCGGAATAGCGTGATCTACGCACACGCGGCCGCCTTGGGCTGACTCAATTCCTGACTCAGCCCCTGACGCAGACCAGCAGGCCTCCACCGTCACCGCGACGCTCATGTTGTCCATAAAGAGGTAGAGTCGCGGCTTCCGCATCTCCAACAGTGTTTCCTGATGAACAAGAATCTCTGGCTGCTGGCCATCGCCCAGGGCCTGTTCCTGACCAACAACGTGGTCTTCATTGCCATTAACGGCCTCGTTGGCCTGACGCTGGCACCGCTGGCGTGGATGGCGACACTGCCGGTGATGGGCTATGTGGTTGGTGCTGCGCTGTCGACCGGGCTGGTCGCGCGCAGCCAGCAGCGCTGGGGGCGCAAGGCATCGTTCCAGCTCGGACTGGTGGTGGCCCTGTTCACCGTGCTGCTGTGCGCCGTGGCCTTGTACATGCGCAGTTTCTGGCTGCTGGTGGCGGGGACGGTGATTGCCGGCTATTACAGCGCCAATGGCCAGCTCTACCGCTTTGCCGCCGCCGAACTGGCGCCGCCGTCATTTCGCGAGAAAGCCGTGTCGCTCGTGCTGGCAGGCGGGCTGATCGGTGCCGTGGCCGGCCCCAATCTGGCCAGTCAGACACGTGAAACCATGGACACGCCCTTTCTCGGCTCCTACCTCGCGCTGGCGATTGTCGCGGTGATCTCGATGGCGGTGATGTCCCGCATCCGCTTTCCGGCAGAGCCGGTGAAGGTCGCCGGCAGCGACCAGGGGCGCCCGCTGCGCGAGATCATCCGCCAGCCGGTGTTCATCGTATCGACGATCGGTGCAGCGCTCGGATATGGGGTGATGAACCTGCTGATGGCAGCGACGCCTCTCGCCATGGACGTGTGCGGCATGCCGTTCTCGGATGCGGCACTGGTGCTGGAATGGCACGTCATCGGCATGTTCGCCCCCGGTTTTTTCACCGGCCACCTGATCAAGCGCTTTGGCGTGCTGCAGATCATGGGGGTGGGTGTGCTGCTCAATGCGGCATGTATCGCCGTCGCACTGTCCGGGCAGGACCTGCATCAGTTCCTCATCGGCCTCTTCATGCTCGGCGTGGGATGGAACTTCCTGTTTACAGGCGGCACGACCCTGGCAATGCAGGCCTACCGTCCCGAGGAAAAAGACCGCGCACAGGCCGCGATCAACTTTGCCGTGTTCGCCACGATGGCGCTGACCTCCTTCGCCTCGGGCGCACTGGTCACCACCCAGGGCTGGACCCTGCTGAACGTCGGCTCGCTGATTCCGGTGGCACTGACCGGCGCAGCCCTGGTATGGCTGGCACTGCGCCAGCGCAGCGAGGCACGACAGCCAGCATGAGCATGTCGCGGCGATACCGTGCGACGGCAGCCGGCTGATGCGCACGCGCTGAACCCGCCGCAACGCCCGCGCACCCGGGCTTGCGAGATGTTACCTGTCGCAAGTGCGTCGGCTCCGGCACTCACCTGCCCGCCGCTTTGTAGTAGCCTTGCCCCTTTTTCGCCAGTCTGGCGTCGGTTTCCGGTATGACGCAAGCGTTGCCGCGTACAAGTTTCACTCGCTCAGGGCTGGTTCGTGCGCTTGCGGACCTGGCCGCAGAGGACGTTCCGGAGTCCCGGCAGTCCTTCGCCGAACGAGTCGGCCAGTGGCTGGACTTCAAGGATGCCCTCCCCCTTTATTCGGTGCTCAACCCGGGCAGTTCGGGGGCTGCGGTGCAAGGGTCGGCCACGGCGTCGCCTGAGTATTCAGCGCTGCGGGAGGAGTTCGACCGCGTGCGTGCCGCGCTGGCAGATTCGATTGTCGCCGATGGCGTGTTCAGGCCAGGCAAGGCTCGCATAGAATTGCCGACCCCGGTGCCAAATGCACCGGTGGAAAGTGCGGCCGAGTTTTCGCCCTACAGGCGCTACTACCTCGCGCACCAGCGCGACATGCAGGCAGGCATTGCCCCTTTGCGCACCAGCGCCCGGGCGGCACTGTCGCGCCACTCGCCCGCGCTCCAGCACCTTGCCGCACTGGATGCGGTGCTCGACCAGGCGCTGGCGACGCGCGAACGCACCCTGCTGTCGACGGTGTCCTCCCTGCTGGCAAAGCGCTTCGAGCACTTGTACGCGGCCCATCAGGCGGCACAGGCCGAAGCGCAGGCGGAGGACGACCCCTCGCGCTGGATGGAAGCTGGCGAGTGGCTTGCGGTGTTCTGCAGGGAAATGCAGGCCGTACTGCTGGCAGAACTGGACACTCGACTGCAGCCGGTTTCCGGCCTGATCGAGGCACTCCATAACGAAGTAACGGGATAGCAATGAATAGAACCATCTGCGTGGCGGCCTTTGTCGTGGGCCTGCTCGCCGTGTCCTGGGTCGGTGCCGGTTACATCGGCTCCAGTCCCCTGGCGCTGACCATGACGGCCCTGATTGGTGTTGTCTACGCGATTGGCGCCCTGGAGCTGTTTCGCTTCCATCGCGCCACGACCGCGCTGACACAGGCATTGAACGCCATTCCCGGGGACCTCTCGCATCCCGATGAATGGATCGGCCGCCTGCCTGCCGCCCTGCGCAATCCGGTGCGCCTGCGCATCGAAGGTGAGCGCGCCGGCATGCCCGGCCCGGCCATCGCCCCCTATCTGGTGGGTCTGCTCGTCCTGCTGGGCATGCTCGGCACTTTTCTCGGCATGGTAGTCACCCTCAATGGCGCGGTGATCGCACTCGAAAGCACGACCGACCTGCACACCATCCGCAGCGCCCTCGCCGCGCCGGTCAAGGGGCTCGGCATCGCGTTCGGCACCTCGGTTGCCGGTGTCGCGGCGTCGGCCATGCTGGGCCTGATCTCCGCGCTGTGCCGGCGCGCGCGCCTGAACGCGGCGCAACTGCTCGACACCCGCATTGCCACCGTCCTGCGCGGTTTCTCCCTTACCCACCAGCGTCAGGAAACCTTCAAGGCCATGCAACGCCAGGCCGAGGTTCTGCCTGAGCTTGTAGACAAGCTGCAGGCGATGATGACGCAGATGGAGCGCAACAGCAGCGCGTCGAACGAACGTCTGCTCGCCGAGCAGACCCGTTTCCACAGCGAGACCAAGGGTCTGTACACGGACCTGGCCGCATCGGTCGACACCTCGCTCAAGCACAGCCTGACCGAAAGCGCCCGACTTGCAGGCGAGACCATCCAGCCGGTCGTCACCGCAACGATGGACGGCATCGCGCGCGAAACGAGCGCGCTGCAGGAACGCGTGGCCGAAGCGGTCAGGACGCAGCTGGAGGGCATTTCAGCGCGTTTCGACACCACGGTGAGCACTGTGACCGATACCTGGACGGCGGCACTGGCCCAGCATGAACGCAGCAGCGAGCGCTTCAGCGCCAGCCTGCAACAGGCGCTGACAGCCTATACCGACACCTTCGCCCAGCGCTCGGGCGCCATGCTCGAATCGGTGGAACAGGCCCACACCGGGCTGCGCAGCGAGCTCGCCACCACGACGGCCGCGATGGCACAGGAAACAGGCGCCCTGCACGCCCGACTGGCAACCGCAGTCGAGACCCAGCTCGACGGTCTCTCGAGCCGGTTCGACGCCACCGTGGCGACCGTGGCCGACACATGGACAACGGCACTCTCACGCCATGAAGACGCCAGCGAGAAGCTCACCGCAACAATGCACACCGCGCTGGAAGCCTTCGCCGACACCTTCGCCAGTCGCTCGGCCACCCTGCTCGCCTCACTCGGCGAAAGCGCCTCGGCGCTGCAGGCGGATCTGGCCGCAAAAGACGATGCCCGGCTGGCAGCACAGACACGCGCAATGGAGACCATGGCGGCCGCGCTGCAGCAGGAATGGCGGCAGGCAGGCGAGCGGACACTCGCCCAGCAGGAACAGATCTGCACCACCCTGGGCGAAACCGCCCGCAACATCAGCGCCGAAGCAAAAGCACAGGCGACCGGCACCATCGATGAAGTCGCGCGCCTGATGCACACCGCGGCGGAAGCCCCGCGCGTCGCCGCCGAAGTCATCGGCGAACTGCGACAGGAACTCTCCGCCAGCATGGCGCGCGACAACGCGCTGCTGGCCGAACGCAGCCGCATCATGGAAACCCTGGGCGGCCTGCTTGACGCCATCAACCACGCCTCCACCGAACAGCGCACCGCGATCGACGCCCTGGTGGGCACGTCCGCCGCCATGCTGGAGCGCGTCGGCGCCCGGCTCACCGAAAGCATCGAGACGGAGTCCGCGAAGATGGGCGAGGTCGCCAGCCAGATCACTGGCGGTGCGGTCGAGGTCGCAAGCCTGAGCGAAGCCTTCGGGCTCGCCGTCCAGCTGTTCAGCGAATCCAACGACAAGCTGATGACGACGCTGCAGCGCATCGAGGGCTCGCTCAACAAGTCCGTGGCCCGAAGCGACGAGCAGCTTGCCTATTACGTCGCCCAGGCGCGGGAGATCATCGACCTGAGCATCATGTCGCAGAAGCAGATCGTCGACGACCTGCAACAGCTGTCCGGCAAGCAGCCCTCGCTCGCGGCAGAGGGCTGACGATGGACGATATCGACGCCGGCATCGAGCAGTCCGCGCCGGTCTGGGCCGTCTTCGGCGACCTGATGTCAGGCCTGCTGGGTGCCTTCGTGCTGATCCTGGTCGGGGTGCTCGGCGTGCAGCTCGAGCTGATGAGCAGCCTGGAAACCGAAGTGCAGAAGCGCCAGATCGAAGAGCAGCGCCGCGAAGCGCTGGAGCAGGCGCTGGCCGTCCCGCTCGCTGCCGGCCGGGTCACCCTCAACAACGGACGCATCGGTATCAGCGGCAGTGTGCTGTTTGCGCTGAACTCCGATGAACTGCAGCCGGAAGGACGCCAGCTGCTCAAGAGTCTCGCTCCCCCGCTTGCGGCCTACCTCGGTGTCCGCGACGAAATGCTGATGGTGAGCGGCTTCACCGACGACCAACCGGTGCGCGAGAGCAATCGCCAGTTTGCAGATAACCTCGAGCTCTCGGCCCAGCGCGCGCTGACCGTGACGCGCGCGCTGATCGAAGAAGGACTTCCGTCCTCGGCGATCTTCGCCGCGGCCTTCGGCCCGGAGCAGCCGGTGGCCTCCAACGCCGACCCCGAGGGTCGCTCGCAAAACAGGCGGGTGGAGATGGCGCCGGTGCCGAAGTCGGCAAAGGAACGCACCGCGGGGAGCACCGCGCCCAATGGGTGACGCCGGGCAATCCGGTACCGCGGCAGGCAAGCGGCCAGGTCACATCGCCCCCGACGCGATGATCGACGCCTTGCGTGCGCGCGGCGCGGAGGGCTTCGACCCCGTCGGCTGGCGCTTCATCGAGGCCATGGCGCGACGGACGGCAGACCATCGCGGCACCCCCCGTCGCATCCTTGAGCGCAGGCTGACGGAGATCGTGTCCGCATTCGGCGAACGCTTTGAGCGTGCCATCGCGGCGGCACAGGACACCCTCATCCGTGGCAAGGAAGCGTTTCCGCAGCACGCCGATGCGCTGCAACAGTGCGCCGACGCAGGCGACTTCGCGGGCCTGCATCGTGCGCTCGCAAGCCTGCAGGCAAGGGACATCGCGGGGCCGCTGACAGCCCTCCTCGACCATATCGGCGCGCAAGCTGCAGGCGGGCAGACCAGCGACCTCGTGCCTGGCAACCCGGCAGCGACCAGCGCGCAGGGCGAACTGAAGTCGATGCGCTACTTCCGCAGCACCTGGTCGAAACTCAGCGTCGACAAGCAGCTGTCGCACTCGCTGGCGCAGGCGCCCGAGAACGCCGGCCCGCTGAACTCGCATTTCCTCGTGCTGCAGTCGCTCACCCTGATGCGTGACATCGCACCGGACTACCTCAAGCAGTTCATGTCCTACGTCGACGCCCTGCTCTGGCTCGATCAGGCGGACAGCAGCCGCAACCCGGCGCCCAAGGGCCCTGCCCGCGGCGAACGTGAGAAGAAGCGCAAACCTGCCCGCGGCAAGACAGCCTGAAACGGCACGCGCTGACGCCCTACTTGAGGTTGCCCGACAGGAACTGGCGCAGGCGTTCGCTGCGCGTGTTGCCGAACACCTCGGACGGCGGGCCGTACTCTTCAGCGAGCCCCTGATGGAGGAACATCACCTTGCTCGAAACCTCGCGCGCAAACCCCATTTCGTGGGTCACCACCACCATCGTGCGACCTTCTTCGGCAAGGCCGCGCATGACCTTCAGTACCTCGCCCACGAGTTCGGGATCGAGCGCCGAGGTGGGCTCGTCGAACAGCAGCACGGCGGGCTCCATGGCCAGCGCACGGGCAATCGCCACGCGTTGCTGCTGACCGCCCGACAGATGGGCCGGATAGCTGTCCCTGAAGCGGGCAATACCGACCTTCTCCAGATAGGCTTCGGCGCGCTCGCGCGCTTCGGCCCGGGTGAGGCCGAGGACATGCACCGGGGCCTCGGTGACATTCTCGAGCACCGTCATATGCGCCCACAGGTTGAAATGCTGGAACACCATCGCCAGCCGCGTGCGCAGGCGCTGCAGCTGTCTGGCGTCAGCCACCTTGAGGTGACCGTTGCGGTCGGGCACCAGACGGATCTCCTCGCCGCCCACGGTGATGCGCCCGGCGTCAGGCTGTTCGAGGAAGTTGATGCAGCGCAGGAAGGTGCTCTTGCCCGAGCCGGAGGAGCCGATGATGCTCACGACATCGCCCGCCTCAGTCTCGAGCGACACGCCCTTGAGCACCTCGTGGTCGCCGTAACGCTTGTGAAGGTCTTCGACCGAAAGCTGGGTCATGAAATGAATCCTGAATAAAGGCGCCGGTCAGGCCTTGACCGACCCGGCCTTGCGCGGCTGCAGATGACCCAGCCAGCGCCGCTCGGCAAGCCGGAACAGGCCGACCAGGGCGAAGGTCACGCACATGTAGACCACGCCGGCGAAGATGAAGGCCTCGAAGGGGGCGAAGTGCTGCGAATAGGCGTTGCGCGCCGCACCCGTGAGGTCGACCAGGGTGATGGTGGAAGCGATGGTCGTGCCGTGCAGCATGAAGATGGCCTCGTTGCTGTAGGCCGGTATCGCCCGGCGCAAGGCGCCCGGAACGAGAATGCGGCGAATCATCGTCAGCCGGGTCATGCCGCAGGCCTGTGCCGCCTCGATCTCGCCGTGCGGGGTGGCACGCAGCGCACCCGCGAGAATCTCGGTGGTATAGGCACAGGTGTTGAGCGCGAATGTCACCAGCGCGCAACCATAGGGCTCGCGGAATATCAGCCAGAAGGCGTTCCCCTCGGCCCAGCGCGCCTGAACCCATTCGAACTGGCCGAGGCCGTAATAGATCAGCAGGAGCTGCACCAGCATCGGCGTGCCGCGGAAGAAATAGCTGTAGGCCCACACCAGGCGGGAAACGACAGACGGACCCGAGGTGCGCAATACTGCCAGCGGGATGGCCAGCAGCAGGCCGGCCACGAGCGAGAGCACCGTGAGTTGCAGCGTGAGCCACAGGCCCGCACCGTACTCCGGCAGATTCTCGGTGATGACAGCCCATTCGATCATGCCGCCACCCGCCGCACGCCAACGCTGTAACGCCGCTCGAGCGAACGGAAGAGCACGCCCGAGGCCGCTGTCATCGCCAGGTAGAACACACACACCACCGCATAGAACAGGAAGGGTTGCTGCGTGCTGCGGCCCGCCTGATCGGCGAGCCAGGTGAGGTCCGAAAGGCCGATGATCGACACCAGCGCGGTGCTCTTCTGCATGACCTGCCAGTTGTTGCCGAGGCCGGGCAGCGCGTGGCGCAGCATCTGCGGAAACAGGATGCGCCTGAACACCTGCCAGCGGCTCATCCCGTACGCGTAGCCGGCCTCGAGCTGGCCCGCAGGCACCGCAAGAAAGGCGCCGCGAAAGGTCTCGGTGAAGTAGGCGCCGAAGATGAAGCCGAGGGTGGCAACCCCGGCTGCAAACGGGTTGACGTCAACGTAGTCCCAGCCCAGCCAGTCGGTAATCTGGTTGATGCCAATCTGCCCGCCATAGAACACCAGCAGCATCATCACCAGATCGGGAATGCCCCGCACCACGGTCGTGTACAGCACGGCCGGCGCGCGCAGCATCCTGATCCGGGAGAGCTTGGCGGACGCCCCCGCAAGCCCGAGCACCAGCGCCAGCACGAGCGACAGCACGGCAACCTGCAGTGTGAGCCAAGCACCGTCGAGCAGCGAGGAAGAGTAGCCGTGCAGCATCAATGAGATCGGGACAAGGACGCCTTACTCGCCGTAGATGTCGTGCGGGAAATACTTCTTGCGGATCTCATCGTAGGTGCCGTTGGCCCGGATCGCCTTCAGCGCCGTGTTGAGCTTGTCGCGCAGCTCGGTATCGCGCTTGCGGATGGCAATGCCAACGCCTTCGCCGATGACCGCCTTCTCTTCGGCGTTACGCCCGAAGATCTGGCTGCCGGCAAAATCGTACTCCGCGCCTGCGGGTTTGGTGAGGAAGCCGCCGTCGGCCTCCAGCGCGTCCACCCAGGTCGCGTCGATGCGTCCCGCGCCGAGGTCGAGATAGACCTCTTCCTGCTTGGCATAGCGCACCAGGTCCACGCCGTGATCGGCCCAGAAGCGTCCGGCGAAGTTGTCGGCGACGGTGCCGCGCTGCACACCGATGCGCTTGCCCTTGAGACTGTCCAGCTCCGGCTTCAGGGCCGAGCCCTTCTTCGCCACCAGCGCGAGCGGTGTGGCGTAATACTTGTCGGTGAAATCGACCTTCTTCTTGCGCTCGGCGGTGATCGACATCGAGGCCGAGATCGCATCGAACTTTCGGCTCATGAGCGCGGGGATCATGCCGTCCCACTCCTGCTTCACCCAGGTGCATTTTGCCTTCATCTCGGCGCACAGCGCGTTGGCGATGTCGACGTCGAAGCCTTGTACGGAGCCGTCCGGCGCAGTGGTGTTGAACGGAGGGTAGGCGCCCTCGGTGGCGAAGCGGATCTGGTCCCAGTCCTTGGCCATCACGGTGTGGCTGGCCAGCAGCAGCGCCGCCAGCAGCAAGCTTCTCTTCATCACTTCACTCTCCTGTTTGGGGCGCCGGCTCGATACGCAAAAGGACACTGCGCGGGCTGCGGCGCAATGCCCGCATGATCGCAGGATCGCGCCCCGAGCTCAACGATAGCCCGTCCGGAGAAAGAAATTCCGCGTGCAGGCCGCCATCACCGAAAGAATTTCCCCTGTTCGCCCGCAGGCGGAAACAGTTTGCCGACCTCATCATCGGACAGGACAACTCAGCCCCTTGATGTCAGTCCCCCGATTTCAGGCGCTGCGCCAGTGCGTCGGCGAGCGCGTCGGCGGCGGGCGGATGGAAGCGGAAGAACAGCTCAGGCTCGACCAGCTCGAGCTCCATCAGACGGAAACCACCGTCACCCGCACGCACGAAATCCACCCGTGCATAGAGCGGCAGACTCGGGCACGCCGCGACTGCCGCCTCGGCAAAGGCGCACTCGTCGGCACGCGGCTGATGCGCATGTACGGTGCCGCCATGATCGTCCTGAACCCTGAAATCTCCGGCTGCGGCCGTCTTGCGGATGGCGTGGGTGGTGCGTCCCTCGATCACGATCAGCGACAGCTCGCCCTCGCCCAGCACGGCAGGCTCAAAGCGCTGCACCATCATCGCTTCGGCAGCCAGGCAGCGTGCAAACACCGCTTCATGCGCGTCCAGGGCATCGCGACCGACACGATAGGTCAGCCGCGCCGCACCCGACACCACGGGCTTGAACACGACCTCGTCCCAGCCTTCTGCGTCCATGATCGCCGCAAGCGCGTGCTGCTCGCCAACATCTGCATAGCGGGTCGGGACCACGCTCACGCCTGCACGGGACAGGTCCCGCAGGTAGCGCTTGTCGAGATTCCAGCGCACCAGTTCCGCCGGGTTCAGCAGCCTGGTCTGCATCGCAGCGGCGTCGAGCCACGGCGAAAACTCGGCAAAACGATGAAAGTAGTCCCAGGTGCTGCGAAACAGCGCGGCGCGGGTGTCGCGCCAGCAAAAGTCCGGATCGGACCAGCTCACGCGTCCGACCGTGAGCCCGCGTGCGGCGAGTGCCTGCGCGACGAGGCCGTCCTCGGTCGCGATCTGCGCTTCATACCAGCTGGATGTATCGAGCTTCAGGTAGCGGTCCTCGGTAAGGATCACCACGTCGAGAGCGTGATTGTTCATGTTGTCAGAAAGGCCCGTGTGGCGTCGTTTGCGCGGATTGTATCGCAGCAGCAAAGCGCGCCCGCGGCGTGCGCTGCGCAGAAAGCGCCCGGGTCCGCGTGTCGCAGGCCGCGCCCGGATCACGCCCGCGCCCCTGCGCGCCCGTCATCGATGAAACATGCTTGCCGATGCCTCACAATGACGCACCGACCATGAACGCCACCGGAGTCCCATGAGCAGATTGCCTGCGCGAATCGTATGCCTGAGCACCGAGACCGTAGAAGTCCTGTACGCTCTCGGCGAAGCCGACCGCATCGTCGGCATTTCCGGCTACACCGTCATCCCGCCCCGGGCGCGAAAGGAGAAGCCCAAGGTGTTTGCCTTCACCAGCGGCGACCTGGAACGGATTCTGGCGGTCTCACCCGATCTCGTGCTGTGCTTCTCCGATCTGCAGGCAGACATCGCGAGCGGGCTGATCAGGGCGGGGGTGGCGGTGCACGTGTTCAACCAGCGCAGCGTCGATGACATTCTTGCAATGATCGAAACCGTGGGCCGGCTGGTGGGCGCAACAGACCGGGCCGGCGCACTGGTTGAAGAGCTCGAGGGGCTGATCGAGAGCACCCGCAAACGGGCCGCCGCCAACGCGCGACGCCCGCAGGTGTACTTCGAGGAATGGGACGACCCGGCCATCTCCGGCATTCGCTGGGTGTCGGAGCTGATCGGCATTGCCGGCGGGGATGATGTATTTGGCGAACTGGCTGCCTGCCCCGCCGCCCGGGACCGCATTCTCGCCGACCCGATGGAGGCGGCCCGCAGGGCACCCGACATCATCATCGGCTCATGGTGCGGAAAGCGCTTTCGCCCGGAGCGGGTCGCGGCCCGCCCTGGCTGGGCAGACGTGCCTGCCGTACGCAACGGACGAATCCACGAGATCAAATCCGCAGTCATTCTGTCTCCCGGGCCGGTTGCGATCCGTGAAGGCCTGCCCGCGCTGGCGCAGTACATCGCCGAATGGTCGACGGCCGCAGCGCCGCCCGATGCCAAACCCACGACCTGCGCCACGGTGACGCCCGGGGAACCCGGCCAGGCAGGAACGACTGCCCGGGCTTCCCGTACATGAGCGCAGACACGCCGCCCTGCGAAGGCCACCACGGGCCGTGATGCCTTCGCAGGACAGTGGTTATCCGAACGAGACATAGGCATAATCATTTGCACACCGCCAGTCGAAGTTCGTTTTACCGCCGCAATCCGACACCAAACGGATCAACTGAATGACGCAAGCAGGGCCGCCCGCCGCGCAACCGAATACGGACGATCGAGCTTCGACTGCCCGCAGCCACGGGAAGGCGGGAGGCGGTCACGCGCCCACCCCGTCCGAGATTGCGCGGGAAGCCCTGTTGCGACTGGCGACGCAGAAAATCCCGCCGACGCCTGACAACTTCCGCGAGCTGTACTTCCAGATCGCGGGCACCTCGGCTGAGGATGCCTTTCCCGCACGAACACTGAAAGCCATTGCAGAAGCCCTGCCGCGATCCACACCGCAGGCACTGCGCCTTGCCCGGGTCTTCGAAAAAGCCGTCGCCAGCGGACAGTGGTCCGTCCTGCGCCAGTCGATGCTCACCATCAGCGGCATGCAGGCGAGCGAGCCGAGGCCATGGGCACAGCTGATACGGGATCTCATCCGCGAACTTGACGGTCATCACCAGCACATCACGCCGGGGCGCAAGCGCGACTCGCTCGAACATGTGCTGGCTGCCTGTGCCGACCCCGAACAGCTTCACCTGCGGCTTCACGCCCTTGTGCGGAGCTGGCACGAACAGGCGGGCAGTGAGCAGCATGCCGCCATCGCGCCGAAGGAAAACACGCCTCCGCCCGCCACCGACGTACTCGGGCCACTGCTCGCCAAGCTCCTGACGGGTTGCGTTACGCCGCTCGCAGACGACGAGGCGCTCACCTCCGAAGCCAAAGCCATCGCCGCCCTGGTTGCGGCGCCGGCAAACCCCGAACAGGTCGCGGACCTCGCTGCGCGCGTCGACCGCCTGATTGCGCGCGTTACATGGACTGCCGACGAACAGCGGGAGATACGGCAGGCGCTGCTCAACCTGCTGAGGCTGATCGTCGACAATGTCCGCGAACTGATCGTCGATGACAGCTGGCTGCACGGGCAGCTGACATTGATTGCGGACACTTTCAACCAGCCCCTGGACCTGCGACTGCTCGACGACGTCGAACGCAGGCTGCGCACGGTCATCGACAAGCAAAGCCAGCTGAAACACCAGCTGACTGACGCACAGCAGAAGCTCAAGTCGATGCTGGCCGGCTTCATCGACCAGCTGTCGGCCTTCTCCACGTCCACCGAGCGCTACGAGGTCGTGCTCACCGAAAGCGCGCGCCGGATCAGCGAAGCACACGACATCAAGGAGCTTTCGGACGTCGTCGAAGAAGTGCTGCGCGAGACGCAGAGCACGCAGCAATCCGCACACCGCTCGGGCGAAGAGCTCTCGCGCCTGCGCGAACAGGTCGAGTCGGCTAATCAGCAAATCGTCCAGCTGCAGCGCGAACTCGACGAAACCAGCGAGCTCGTCCGCCACGACCCGCTGACCGGCGCGCTGAACCGCAAGGGTCTGGATGAAGCGCTCGAGCGCGAGATTGCACGCATGCGCCGGTCCGGCACATCCCTGAGCCTCGCCCTGCTGGACGTCGACAACTTCAAGCAGATCAATGACGCACACGGCCATGTGGTGGGTGACAATGCGCTCCGGCACCTCGCCCGCGTGGTGAAGGAAACGCTGCGCCCCCAGGATTCGATCGCGCGCTATGGTGGCGAGGAGTTCCTCATCCTGCTTCCCGAAACCGAGCCTGAACAGGCACAGATCATCCTTATTAGACTTCAGCGGGAGCTCACGCGCCGCTATTTCCTCGCCCAGCATGAGCGTCTGCTGATCACCTTCAGTGCGGGCATTGCCTGCCTTGGTGACACCGAAGACCCGATGAAGGCGATCGAACGCGCTGACAAGGCCATGTATGCCGCTAAACGCGCGGGCAAGAACCGGGTGATGAACTCGGCCTGATACGCGCGCACTCCGCCCCCTCACTCCAGAGCCATATGGCAGAACCCACGAACCCCTCCGAGATTGCGCGCGAGACACTGCGCCAGCTCGCGATGCGACGCACCCCGCCGACGCCGGAGAACTACCTGCGCCTGTATCACGAGATCGCCGGAACCCAGCCTGCCGCCGCGCCTGTTCCCGAGCGCTTCGTGCGCCGTATCGCCCAGCAGCTGCCGCGGGACACGGCAGAGCGACAGCGCCTCGCGCGACAGCTGGACCAGGCACTGAATGAAGCCGACACAGGCGCTGCCGAGCGCGCGCTCGACCAGTACGTGGCGAGCCTGAGTGCGGAGAAGCCGCAGGCATGGAATGAGCTCATCGCCACCTTGCTGCGCCAATGGGAAGGAAGGCAGCTCGGATGGACCTCGGCACGCAAGCGCGAATCGCTCGAACGCGTGCTCGGTGCGAGTGATCCCAATACCTTGCACACGCGCCTTCAGGCCCTGCTGCGGGCATGGGGGCAGGCGCCTGTCGACCCCGAGCGCCCGGCGTCCGGCGATACGCCGGAGCTGCCCGAACAGACCGAACAGCCCTTGCAGGCGACGGCCAGAGCGGCCCCGGCGGCGCCCACGACGGGCGCACTGATTGCCGCGGACGCCGACCCAGCCGAGCTGATCGATGGGCTGCGCGAGTTGATCGCGCTGACCATGGAGTCGGTACTGCCCGCCTTCCTGGCCGAGCACCCCGAGCTGATCAGCGACGCCAGGCTCATCGCAAATGCAACGCGAAGCGCCACCGACGCGCGTGCGCTTGCCGTTGTCGGCAAACAGCTGCGCAAGTTCGCTCACCGCCTCGAACTCACCGCTGCGGACGATTCCGAGGTCCGTGCCGGCCTGCTCGACCTGCTCAAGCTGCTGCTGGAGAATATCGACCAACTGGTCATAGACGACCAGTGGCTCGGCGGCCAGATCGAGATGCTGCGGGACATCGTCGACAAACCCGCGACCCCCCGCCTGATCGACGACGCCAGCCGGCGCCTGAAGGAGGTCATCTACAAGCAGAGCCAGCTCAAGCACAATCTCTCGCAAGCCCAGCTCATGCTCAAGGAGATGCTTGCCGGCTTCGTGGACCAGCTTGCCAGCTTCGCCGAGTCAACCGGGAGCTATCACGACCGCATGGGAAGCTGCGCACGGAAGATTGCCGCAGCACGCGACATCTCCGAGATCGGTCATCTGCTCGACGAGGTCATGACCGAGACCCGCAACATCCAGATCCAGGCCGAGCGCTCGCGCGATGACCTTTCAGCCACACGGCAACGTGCCCTCGATGCAGAGAAACGGATCGACAGCCTGCACAAGGAGCTTGAGGAAGCCAGCCACCTGGTGCGTCACGACCAGCTCACCGGCAGCCTCAACCGTCGCGGCCTCGAAGAAGTCTTCATCCGCGAAGCGGCGCGGGCACAGCGGCATGAGGTCCCGCTGTGCGTCGCCCTGCTCGACATCGACAACTTCAAGAAGCTTAACGACACGCTCGGCCACCAGACGGGCGACGATGCCCTCGTGCATCTGTCGCGGGTCGTGCGCGAGAACCTCCGTCCGCAGGACACGCTCGCCCGCTATGGCGGCGAAGAGTTCGTCATCATCCTGCCCGAGACCACCCTGGACCAGGCCGAGCAGACGCTGGTGCGCCTGCAACGCGAGCTCACCCGCGTGTTCTTCATGGCCGGCGAACAGCGGGTCGTCATCACCTTCAGCGCCGGCGTGACCGCACGCGCACAGGGGGAAACGATCGACGTCGTGCTGGCACGCGCCGATGCGGCCATGTACGAAGCCAAGCAGAGTGGCAAGAACCGTGTCGTGCGATGCAAGATTGGCCAGGAAGCAGGCAATGAGGCTTTCTGAGAAGCCGCGCTTGGCGCCAGAGCCCGAGGGTCGACTACAATACGCTTCGTCAATATTCGCTGCGCACTCATGACAGGCAAATTTCCGCTGCAACCGCTGCTCGATCTGGCCAACACCCGCATGGACGACGCTGCGCGTCGCCTTGGTGAATTAATCGCATCCGAACGCAGTGGCCAGCAGAAGCTCGAAATGCTTGAGAACTATCGAGCCGAGTACCGGGAGCGCTTTGTCGATGCAGCCCGCGCCGGCATCGGGCCGGACGAGCTGCGTAATTTCACCGCCTTCATCAACCGCATCGACGACGCCATCGCTGCGCAGCACGTCGTTGTCGAACAGTCGCGAAATCACACCAGTCAGGGCCAGAAGGTCTGGATGGCACAGCGCAACAAGGTGCGAGCCTTCGACACCCTGTCCCAGCGTCATCTGGACCAGCAATCGCGGCACGAGTCGCGCCAGGAGCAACGCGCCAGCGACGAACACGCGGCACGTCAGCACCTCGAGCGCGACGGCGACTGAGCGCCAAGGCTGGCACGCTGTTTGCTCATACCAAGCGTGACACACGCTGAAGAGGGCAAGACCATGGCATCCCAGATTGCATCCAGTTCGCAGACCTTTCCCTTCCTGCCGACCGCAGGAAGCATGGCGAACAGCAGTGCCTATTCCCGAGACGCCACTTCGTCAGGCTTCTCTGACGTGCTGCGCGGACAACTCCGGAGCAAGGACACCAGCACCCGCCAAGAGGCGACTTCGAGCGCGGACCGCAGTCAGGACGCGCAATCCCGGCCCGAGTCCAGATCCGAATCGCGGTCCGAATCCGCCTCGGACTCCGAGCGAGCACCCGAGCGCCCGCGCGAGTCGCGAGCGACGGACCGCGCCGACGCGGCGTACAACGAACCCGCCCAGCGCGACACCGCAGCTGCCGACACACAGACCGAAGGTGAAGTGACGACGGAGGCCCCGGCGACAGCCGAAGCGGCAAACGAGCCCACCGAGGCGGCAATGGCAATTGCCGGTCTGCCGGCAGCGATTGCCGCCCTGCTGCCTGGCGCTAGGGAGCGTGCGGGCACAACGGCGGTCGTTGCAGACGGGTCAAACAAGGCCGGCCTTGCCGCAAATATCGCCCTGGCGGGTGACACCCAGGGAAAATCACTTCAGAATTCTGCCGATTCGCTCCCGAAGCCAGCCCTGAACTTCGCTCAGGCCGGCCAGCAGGGGCAAAGTGCGATCCCGCTGCAGCTCAGACCAGAAGCACTGTCCGGCTTCGCGGAGCGTGCTGCAACGGCTTTGCAGACGGTCAGCGCAGAGATGCCCGACGGCACGCAGGCCTCGTTCATGCACTCGCTGCGCCAGCCAGGCCAGATCACGACGTCGGCGCCGCAACTGACAGTTGCCACGCCCGCAGGCCAGGCCGCCTGGGCAGACGAGGTCGGCAGTCGGGTCATGTGGATGATCGGCCGTGCGGAGAGCAAGGCAGAACTGGTACTCACGCCGCCGCATCTGGGCAAGGTCGAGGTCTCGATCAACCTGAACGGCGATCAGACCACCGCCCAGTTTGTCGCTGCGACCCAGTCGGCACGCGACGCCCTGGAGCAGGCCATGCCCAAGCTGCGCGAGATTCTGGCGCAGTCGGGCATCAGCCTTGGGCAGGCCAATGTGAGCACCTCGGGCGAGCAGCAGGCCTCGGGTGACGATCGCGGCCAACGTGGCGGTCGCAGCGGCATCGGACAGAGCGACGTTGACGCAGGTGGGGCCGCACCGGCCACTCGCTGGGTCAGGCAAATTGAAGGGCTGGTCGACACCTTCGCCTGAAGCGCATGAATAAGGGGCACTCTGCCCCACTTTTCCGCGCTTGGGCCAAGATGGCGATGAGCCATAATCCAGGCGTAGGAAAAGGAGAGTTTCATGGCGAAAGCCCCAAACAAGCCGGAAGCACCCGCAGGTGATGCACCACCCAAGAAGGGTGGCAAGATGCTGATGATCATCATCATCGTGGTGCTGGTTCTGCTGATCGTTGTCGCCGGCGCAATCGGCGCGCTCATCCTGCTCAAGAAGGGTGGCGGCGAGAACGGCGATCATGCGGAAGCCCCGGCAGCCGTGGCCCCGCCAAGTGCTGTGGATCTGAGCCGGCCGCCAGTCTTTGCCGCACTCGACGCATTCACCGTGAACCTGCGCCGTGAAGAGGGCGACCACTACCTGCAGGCCATCATCGCGCTGCGTGTGACCGACCAGAAGACGGCCGATGCACTCAAGGGCTTCATGCCCGAGATCCGGCATCGCATCAACCTGCTGCTGTCGAGCAAGCTTCCGTCCGAGGTTCAGACCATCGAGGGTCGCGAGGCACTCGCGCTGGAAATTCTCGACCAGGTCAACAGTGCGCTGGGCGTCCCCCCTCCGCCCCCCGGCCAGCGGATGACGGTGGCGACGCCGGTCCAGTCGGTTCTGTTCAACTCGTTCATCATTCAGTAACGAGGCCGCCATGTCTTCGGACTTTCTCTCCCAGGAAGAAGTTGATGCGCTGCTCCGCGGCGTCAGCGGGGAGTCCGACGAGCCGGCCGAAGAAGCGGTCGACGACGGGGGCGTGCGCCCCTACAACATGGCCACGCAGGAACGCATCGTGCGTGGGCGCATGCCCACCATGGAGCTCATCAACGAGCGCTTTGCCCGTTACCTGCGGATCGGCCTGTTCAACTACATGCATCGCAATGCCGAGGTCTCGGTCGGTCCGATCAGGGTGCAGAAGTACGCCGAATTCGTGCGCAATCTGGTGGTACCGACCAACCTGAACCTGGTTGTTGCCAAACCCCTGCGCGGCACGGGGCTGGTGGTATTCGATCCCAATCTGGTCTTTCTCGTCGTCGACAACATGTTCGGCGGCGACGGACGCTTTCACACCCGGGTCGAGGGGCGGGATTTCACCCCCACCGAGCAACGCATCATACAGGGCATGCTGAACGTGGTCTTTGCCGAGTACGGCAAAGCCTGGGCACCGGTCTTCAAGCTCGAACTGGAGTACGTCCGCTCGGAAATGAATTCGCAGTTTGCCAACATCGCGACGCCATCCGAGATCGTGCTCGCGACCAGCTTCTCGCTCGAACTTGGCGGTGCGCAGGCGGATATGCACTTCTGTTTCCCCTACTCCATGGTCGAGCCGATTCGCGATCTGCTCTACTCCACCATGCAGAGCGACCACCTGACGCAGGATCGGCGCTGGGAGAACCTGCTGTCACGGCAGCTGCAAACGGCCGAGGTCGAGCTGACCTGCAACCTCGGCACGGCCAAGGTGAGCCTGCGCGACATCGTCAACATGCGGGTCGGCGACGTCATTCCCCTGCACGTCAACGATCTGCTCCAGGCCGAAGTCGACGGTGTGCCCATCATAGAGTGCAGGCACGGAACACAGAGCGGGCAGTACGCAATCAAGGTCGAACGCTTCATCGGCAGCGAGGAGCAGGACATCAACAAGCCAGCGGGAGGCCAGAATGGCTGACGACACAGACAATCAGATCAGCGAAGACGACTGGGCTGCTGCGATGCAGGAGCAGGCCGCGACCGAGTCCGGCGTGGACAGCGAGGCCGCACAGGTTGCGGCCGACCTCGCTGCCGCCGCGATGGACGAATCGCCCTACCAGGCCAAGCCGGCCAGCCAGCTGTTCGAGGATTTCGGCTCGAGCGGCAGCAAACCGGGCGCGATCAACGATTTCGACATGATTCTGGACATTCCGGTCCAGCTCACGGTCGAGCTCGGCCGCACCAAGCTGTCGATCCGTAACCTGCTCCAGCTTGCGCACGGTTCGGTCGTCGAGCTCGACGGACTCGCCGGCGAGCCCATGGACGTACTGGTCAACGGTACGCTCATCGCCCAGGGCGAAGTCGTGGTCGTCAACGACAAGTTCGGCATCCGGCTCACCGACATCATCACCCCCGCAGAACGCATGCGGAAGATTCGCAGCTGACTCGCTTGCGGGGGGACATCGCCCCTGCAGCCAACCTCGACAAGATGCAGTGAAACCCGCCTTCATACTGACGCCATTCCTGATGCTCCTGCTGCCTGCGCTTGCGCGGGCAGCCGACCCCGTCCCGAGCCCTGCCACCGATCTCGCGGGCAGCCTCGGCCAGATGCTGTTCGGACTGGTGGTGGTGATCGCACTGCTGGTTGCCTGCCTCTGGGCCATCAAGCGTCTGTCACAGCCGCGCAACGCCGCAGGCGTGCTCAAGGTCTTGGGCGCGACCGCAGTGGGCCCGCGCGAGCGTGTCGTGCTGGTCGAGACCGGCCCCAAGGTGCTTGTGCTCGGGGTGGCGCCGGGCAGCGTTCGCACCCTGCACATCCTGGAAGCCTCCGATTTTCCGACCGACGCTGCCACCAACGACACGGGCACCGTCGCCGGCGGCGACTTCGCCGGTTGGTTCAGAAAAGCACTGGAGCGCCGCCATGGCGCGTAAGCACCTGCTGCAGGCCACGGTCGGGCTTGTCCTCGGCAGCGCGCCGGTCCTTGCGCTGGCCCAGGCGCTGCCCGCCCTGACCACGGTGCCGGCCGCCAATGGCGGCACGACCTACAGCCTCACGATCCAGACCCTGCTGCTGCTGACGATGCTCAGCTTCGTGCCGGCGATGGTGCTGATGATGACGAGCTTCACCCGCATCATCATCGTGTTTTCGCTCCTGCGTCAGGCCATGGGCACGCAGACCTCGCCGCCGAACCAGGTCCTGCTCGGCCTCGCGCTGTTCCTGACCTTCTTCATCATGGCGCCGGTCGCCGACCGCGTCTATACCGACGCCTACGTGCCGATGTCCGAAGGCACGATCGGCTTCGAGCAGGCGCTGGAGCGCGCCTCGGTGCCGGTCAAGACCTTCATGCTCAAGCAGGTCCGCGAACCCGACCTGACCCTGTTTGCCGGCCTTGCCAAGGTCCCCCCGGTGGAGAAGGCAGAAGACCTGCCGATGCGGGTCGTGATACCGGCCTTCGTCACCTCGGAGCTGAAAACGGCTTTTCAGATCGGCTTCATCGTCTTCATTCCCTTCATCATCATCGACATGGTGGTCGCTTCGGTGCTGATGTCGATGGGTATGATGATGATGTCCCCGGTGATCGTCTCCCTGCCCTTCAAGATCATGCTCTTCGTCCTGGTCGACGGCTGGACCCTGCTCATCGGCTCGCTGGTTCAGAGTTTCGCAGTGTAGGCGCGCAAGCATGAGAGCCCATCCATGACCCCCACCGCAGTCATCGATCTCGGACGCCAGGCGATCGAAGTCACCCTGATGGTGTCGGCGCCGCTGTTTCTCGCCGCACTGGTGACCGGCCTGGTCATCAGCATCTTTCAGGCCGCGACCCAGATCAACGAAATGACCCTGTCTTTCGTTCCCAAGCTGATCGCCATTTTCGTCACCCTGGTGCTGGCCGGCCCGTGGATGATCACCGTGCTGACCGACTTCATGCGCCGCCTGTTCGAAAACATCCCGATCATGATTGGCTGAAGGCGCAGGCACGATGCTCAGCGTGACCGCGACACAGCTCGATGCCTGGCTCGCCGCCCTGATGTTTCCACTGGCTCGCCTGTTCGGGCTGTTCGCAAGTGCCCCCATTTTTTCGAACCGCGGCGTGTCGGCACGCGCGCGGCTGGCCATCGCGCTCGGGATCGGCATCGCCCTGCTGCCAGTGATGCCGGCCATGCCGGCCGTGCCGCCGGGCTCGGGCATCGGGCTCATGATCATGGTGCAACAGATGTTCATCGGCGTGGCCATCGGCTTCATGCTGAGACTGGTGTTCGCAGCCATCGACATGGCCGGCTCCCTGATCGGCATGCAGATGGGCCTGTCCTTCGCGATCTTCTTCGACCCCGATGCCGGCGGACAGACCGCGGTGCTCTCGGATTTTGCTGGGCTGGTAGCCACGCTGCTCTTTCTCGCCATCAACGGCCACCTGATCATGATCGACCTGCTGGTGCGAAGCTTCGAGTGGCTGCCGGTCGGCACGGCGAGTTTAAGCGCCGATGGCTGGGGCTATATCGCGCGCGCCGGCACCACGGTGTTCGCAACCGGGCTGTTGCTGTCGCTGCCGGTGGTGGCAGTGCTGCTGGTCACCAACATCGCACTCGGCATCCTCACCCGCGCCGCGCCGCAGATCAACCTGTTCGCGATCGGCTTCCCGCTCACGCTGGCGATGGGTTTCTTCGCACTGATGCTGATCATGACCAACTTCGGTCCAGTGGTGCAAAGCCTGTTCGAGCGCAGTTTCGACACAGTGCCGATCCTGCTGGAAGCACTTTCACCGCGACCTTGAGCACCCGCGGGTGGCCATCACTTGGGGGCGAGATTTCTCGCGGAGGCGCGGAGGGCTCGGAGGCCTGCTCTGAGTTGCAGGCTTTTCGTTGCGGGCCCTACAGCGTCGGGAACTGGCGGGACTTCACCAGGCGGATCTCACCGTTAGCGGTGCGGCGGGCAAACGGCCGGGTAGCCTCCACGCCCTCTTCGAAGCGCAGCACATCGAAACCGGCGTAGCCACCCTCTTCGACCAGTTTGCGCGCCGTGCGCATGAACACCTGACGCGCCTCGCCCTCGCCGCCTGTCACCAGGCGCTTCATCTGCAAATCCATCTGGACGCGATCCTCGCCCGTTACGCTGGCCTCGATGGACCACGTCGGCTGCAGCGGGTCGTAGATCGCATAGGCAATCAATCCGTTGGAAAGATAGGTCGTCGACCACAGGTCGAGACTGTTCAGCAGCGCGCGCGTCCCGACGACGCCCGCCGCGGGGCCGCCATAGGTTTCCAGGTGACTGCAGCCGACGAGAGCGGGAATGCACAGGGCGAGAAGGAAGCGACGGGCACGCATGGCAGGCTCAGATGTAGTTGAACAGAGACAGGCCGGACACCTTGAGAAAAGACTGCTGTGCCGCCTCCAGGTAGGTCTGCTGCTGGGTCAGGTTGGAGATGGCTTCGGCGTAATCGACATCCATCAGTCCAGAGATCACCGTCGCGTACTGCAGATCGAGATCGCTCCCTATCGTCTGCAGGCTCTCGGTCTCCACCAGTTGCGAACCGACCTGCGCCCGGGTCTTGAGCACGTTGTCGATCGCACCATCGATGCTGTTCAGACCGAAGGCCACTGCGCCGCCTGCCATGCCGGACGGCCCCGGCCGCTCCATCGAATCAATCAGCAGCCCCAGGTTCTTGAACATGTCGGGAGAGCCGACGAAGAGCTCGAAGCGGTCGCCGTCGCCAGGCGTGGCCGCCGCCCCACTGCTGTCAGTCATCTGCAGATCGATGCCCAGGGTCGCAGCAAGCGAGGCCAGCGAGGCCGCGCCAGTGGCAACGGTCACCTTGGACGGGTTCCCCGGCTGGTATTCATAAACATCATAGCCCGGGGTCGCCGCGTCGTAGATGATCTCGTAACGGTGACCGAGCTGGCTGGTGCTCACCGTCGAACTCAGCGTACCGCTGAGCGTGGTGCCACCCGTATTCGCCGAGCCATCGGTATGGGTGCCGGTCGAGGCCTGCACCAGCGAATCGTCGATCTTGCGCGTCGAACCGAAAATGTCCATGCCGGGCAGACTGACCGCCATGAAGCGCGATGCTGATACCTGCACCGTCTGTGTGCCGTGGTCGCCGTTGTAGCTCACACCGGCCAGGCTGCCCGTGAAGGGCGTGTCGTTGGCACGGTAGCCCGAGAACAGGTAATCGCCAGTACCATCCTGACTGTTGGCCAGGGCCAGCAAGCCATCAAACTGTGCGCGCAGATCGGTGGCGAGATAGCCGAGCTCTTTGTCCGAATAGGCCGCATTGCCGGCGGCAACAGTTTTCTCGCGAATGTACTGCAGGATGTCGCCAGCGCCAGTGAGCTTGTTTTCGAGCAGGTTAAGCCGATCCTCGGCGTAGCCCGTATTGGTCATGAACTGCGCGTTCACGCCCTTGGACTGACCCAGCTCGAGCGCACGCGATGCGGCAATCGGGTCGTCCGCAGGGGTCAGCACCCGCCGTCCGGTGGATAGCTGCTGCTGCGTGTGCAGGAGATCACTCCACTGCGACTGCAGCGAATTGATCCCTTTGTCGTAAATCATGCTGGTCGAGATACGCATCACGATCTCCTTAACGGCTGATCGCCAGAACTTCGTCAAACAGCGTCTGTGCCACCGACATCACCTTGGCGGCACTCTGATAAGCCATCTGGTAGCGCATGAGGTTGGCAGCCTCTTCGTCCAGATTCACGCCGGAGAGTCCGTCCCGTGCGTCGGTCGCCTGGGTCAGCAGTGTCTCCTGTGCCTTCTCGTTGACCTGAACCTCACGGGTCTTGTTGCCGACCTGGGTCACCATCTGCGCATACACCGACTGGAATGTTGCCGTCGCCGTGCCACTGCTGCCGGCAAACATCAGCTTGGAGGTCTGCAGCGCACCAAGGGCCACCGCGTTCCGGTTGTCGGACACGCCGGCAGCGGTCGGGCTGAACACCAGGCTCTCTCCGGTGGCCCATGCGCCTACGGCGGTAAATTCGAAGGAGTAATCGACGCCGCCCTGCGCGTCCGTCACCCTGAAGCGCGCGCCCGAGCTGTCGGTTGCCGGATTATACGCGCCGCTCGCAACCCAGCTTCCGGCCGACGCATCGTAGCGCTCAAGCGTTCCGCTCGATGCGGTGAATGCGTTTGCACTGAAGCTCAGTGTAATCGGCGAAAAGTCGGCGAGCCCGTCGCTGTTGGCATCGATGCCGCCCACGGACAGTGTCTTCACGCCCTCGATCCGGTCGCTCACCGCGCCACTGTAGTTGCCCGGCGCCACGCTGACAGGATCGCCTGCCGCAACCTTGCGCGGATCAGAAATCGCCACGCTCAGATTGCTTGCAGCATAGCGCGTAGGCTGGATCAGAAGACCGGTCGGAGGAATCTGGCTCGGGTTGCTGATTGAAAAGTTGATTCCACCGCCGCTATAGCTGCCATCGGCCTGCAGTGTCAGCGCAATGGCGCTCCCGCCCACGGTCTTCATCGAATAGTTGGTCCCGTCCCAAGTCAGCAGATAATCGCTGGAGGAGAGTTGCGAGACATCCTCGATCGCCACCCTGGCAGAGGAGATCGCGGGCATCACGGTGGGTGCGGGGCTATTGAAGAAGGCACCGCCCAGCACGCCATCGAGATCGGTACCCAGCTGATGCTGGGCATTGAAGGTCTCGGCGATGCCGAGCGCGACGAGGCCGAGCGTATTCTGCGCGGGGTCGAGCGACTCCCGGCGGAACGCGAGCAAGCCGCTCAGCGCGCCGCCGCTGATGAGGCTCTCCGGCAAGGTATTCGACGCACCGCTATCCGAGGTGATTGCGATCATGCTGCGTTGCGGATCGCTCGGATCCTGCACCGTCGCCAGCTTGTTCACCGTGCTGCCTACGACGAGCGACTGCCCGGAGCCCATGAACACGCTGACCGAGCCGTTACTCTCAGTCACTGCACTCACCTTGACCAGCTTGTTCAGTTCGCTGACCAACTGTTCGCGCTGGTCGAGCAGATCGTTCGCGGCCACACTCGGGCCGGCCACCTGCGCCGTTGCGATGCGCTGGTTCATCTCGGCAATCGCGCCGGCATAGGTGTTGATCTGCGTGACGGTTGACGCGATCTCACCCTCAAGTCCCGACCTGATCTCGCTCAGGCGGGCATCCATCGACTGAAAGCGCGATACCATTGCCTCTGCCCCGGAAATCAGGGATTGGCGCGACGCCAGGCTGGTGGGGTTGGACGCAACTTCCTGAACACCGGCGAAGAAGGTTTCCAGCGCAGGAGACAGCCCGGAGGTCGAATCGCCAAGCAGGTTGTTGATCTGGCTGATCTGGCTGTTGTAACTGCTGAAGGAGGCCAGGCTCGCGTTGCTGTTGAGCACCTGGTTTTCAAGATACTGGTTGTACGAGCGGGTGACGGACGCAATCTGCGTGCCTTGCCCGAAGAAGCCCACACCGGAGAACTGCGGGGCGGCATTGCTCTGAATCACCGACTGGCGATGATAGCCATCGACACCCGCGTTGGTGATGTTGTGACTCGTCGTCACCAACTGCGCTTGCGCGGCATTCAAACCGGTCAAGCCGATATTGAGCAAGCCTGCCATGATGATTCCCCTGAATTGCTAAGTCCTGATCCTCATCAGCAAGATGCTTGCCAGGTCAGAACCGGCAAATTCGGCCGCCGCCTGCCTTTAGCCCGAAAGGGCGGTACGCAGGGTGTTGCCCGCGATAATGCGGGTGAGCTTGTCGGCGTACATCGGGTCGGTGGCATAGCCCGCCTTCTGCAGGCTGCCGGCAAAGCCCGCGGGACTGGTCTGGCCCAGCACCTCCGAATAGCGCGAACTGTTCGACAACAGGCTGGCGTAGTCCTGGAAGGCCTCGGCATACGAGCCGTAGCTGCGGAAACGCGCTTTTTCGGTGTAGGCGCTCGAGCCGGCATACTCGGTGACGTTGCGCGCCACGGTCTCGCCCGTCCAGCTTGAGCCGGCCTTGATGTTGAACAGGTTGTAGCTCGAGCGACCGTCGGCATGGCGCATGACCTTGTCGCCCCAGCCGGTCTCAAGCGCAGCCTGGGCAACCATGAACTGTGCGGGAATGCCGGTCTGACGGCTGGCGGTCTGGGCGTGCGGCCATACTTCATTGACGAAATCGCGTACCGAGGACGAGATCGAGCCGTCACCGTCGGTGCTGCGTGCCGCTCTTGCCGCGGCGTCGAGGCGGAAGATCAGGTCGCCCAGCGGATCGGCGTCGGCGCTGCTGTCGACACCGGTCGCGCCGGCGGCAATCGCCTGTGCCTCGCGCATCATGGCGGCAGGATTTGCCGCCTGACGAATCACGTTTGAGATGTCGAAGCCTTTGTTGTCCATGGTTCCGGGCATGGTCAGCGCGCTCATTGCACTCGTCGAGGTATTGCCCGTAATGCCGCCGAGCTGCCGAAAGAGCGCCTCGCTCATGCCGTTGTTCTTGCTTTGCGCCATGTTCAGCGCCAGCTGCTGGTCGAGCAGCGACTGATAGGTGCGCGACTGCTCACTGTCGAACATGCTGTTGGTCGGCGTGGCCGCGCGCATCGCCTTGAGCGCCATCTGCAGGAACATCGCCTCGAACTGCTTGGAGGCCGCGCGCAGGGTTTCCGGGTCATCGGGATTGGTGCGGGCGAGGCGCTTCAGATCGCCCAGCGAGCCCGGGTCAAAGGCGTTCATCTGGATACCGGAAGTCATGTCGGCCCCTCCCTCAGATGATCTCGAGCTCGGCGCGCAGGGCGCCGGCGGACTTCATTGCCTGCAGGATGCTGACCAGATCCATCGGCTTGGCACCGAGCGCGTTGAGCGCCTTCACCACGTCGGCAAGACTGGTGCCGCCGCGGACGTTCATCAGCGCGCCGCCCTCCTGATCGATATTCACCAGTCCGGACTGGGTGACCACCGTTCGCCCGCGCGACAAGGGTTCAGGCTGCGACACCTGCGGCTGCGCATTCACGGTGACGGTCAGATTGCCGTGCGCCACGGCGCAGTTCTGCAAGGCCACGGTCTGATTCATCACCACCGAACCGGTACGCGAGTTCACGATCACCTTTGCCGCTTGCTGCACCGGTGTCACATCGAGATTCTCGATCCGGCCGAGGAAGGCGACCCGGGTGTTGACGTCGAGCGGCGCCCGAACCTGGATGCTGCGGCCGTTGATTGCCTCGGCCGAACCCGGTGCCACGATGTTGATCGCATCGACCACCCGGCGTGCGGTACCGAAATCGGTGTCGTTGAGCTCAAAGAAAACGTACTCGCCTTGCCCCAGCATGGCCGGCACTGCGCGCTCCACGGTTGCGCCGCCGGGAATCCGTCCGGCCGAAAGATGATTGATGGTCTGAGCCGCACCGCCAGCCTGCCCGCCCGCGCCGCCGACTACCATGTTGCCCTGGGCCAGCGCGTATACTTGTCCGTCCGCCCCCTTGAGCGGCGTCATTACCAGCGTGCCGCCACGCAGGCTCTTGGCATTGCCCATCGACGACACCGTGACGTCGATCGCCTGTCCCGGGCGCGCAAAGGGAGGCAGCGTCGCCGTGACCATGACGGCCGCGACGTTCTTGAGCTGGAGGTTCGTACCCGCAGGCAGCGTCACCCCCATGTTGCCTAGCATGCTGATGATGCTTTGCACCGTGAACGGCGTCTGGGTGGTCTGGTCGCCCGACCCGTCCAGGCCCACGACGATGCCGTAGCCGACCAACTGGTTGTCACGCACACCCGCGATCGAAGCCAGGTCCTTGATGCGCTCGGCCGCCGCGGGGGCCGCGAAGATGCCTGACAGCATCACGCAGCTCATGAGTATTGGAATGAAGCGAAAGCGCAGGGTTCGCATGGCGGCCTCCTCAGAACGGCAGGATGGCAACGAAGAAACGCTGCAGCCAACCCATGGTGTTCGACTCATCGATGAAGCCGCTGCCGCGGTATTCCATCCTCGCATCTGCGACCTGAGTCGATTGCACGGTATTGGTCGAGCTTACCGTAGTGGGGTTGATCACCCCGGAAAAACGGATGTATTCGTTACCCTGATTGATCGCGACCTGCTTCTCGCCGGAGACGAGCAAATTGCCGTTGGGGAAGACATCGATTACCGTGACCGAGATCGTGCCGCTGAACACGTTGTTAGCGGCCGCCTCGCCCTCTCCCGAGAAGTCAGAATCGGTCGTAATGCTGGCGTCGAGCCCGTTCAGCTTCGCGTTCTGCAGTGCAAGCAGGTTGGGCGCGGTCAGGCTGACACCGCCGCCAAGGCTGGAGCCACGGGTCGCCGACGCATTCGCGCTTTTCTGCGCGGTGTTTCGTTCGACCAAATTGATGGTGATGATGTCGCCGACATTGCGCGCGCGCCGATCCTCGAACAGGGGCCGCAGGCCGCCGGGCTGATAGATGCCGCCGGTCGCGGGTACTGCCTGCGGCCGCATCTCGGGGCGGGCACTCATGGGCTGGTGCACCGAAGTCGGCGGCGTCGAATAGATCGACGCACAGCCGCTCAGGAGCAGGACCAGAACAAGCGCGATCGCTTTCATGACAGACCTCTTAGAGCTGGGTCAGACGGCCGAGCATCGAGTCGGAAGTCTGGATGGCGCGCGAGTTCATCTCGTAGGCGCGCTGGGTGACGATCATGTTCACCAGTTCCTCGGCCACGTTCACGTTCGAGGTCTCGACATAGCCTTGGTTGAGCACGCCGGTGCCGTTGAGTCCGGGCTGATTGGGCGTCGCAACCCCGCTCGAAGCGGTTTCGAGGAAGAGGTTCTCGCCCGCGCTCTGCAGTCCGCCCGGCGCAATGAAGGACGCGAGCTGAATCGAACCGAGCTGGGTCGGCGTCGTCTGCCCGGACTGCAGGGCGCTGACGGTGCCGTCCTTGCCGACCGTCACGGTCAGCGTATCCGACGGGATGTTGATGTTGTCTGCGAGCGGATAGCCGCTCGCGGTGACCATGTTGCCCTGGCTGTCGATCTGAAAGGCGCCGTCACGGGTGTACGCCGTGGTGCCGTCCGGCAGCGAGATCTGGAAGAAACCGTTGCCCTGGATCGCGATGTCGAGCGACCCCCCCGTCTGCTGCAGGTTGCCCTGGGTGAAGATGCGCTCGGTGGCGACCGGCTTCACACCGGTACCGATCTGCAGACCCGAGCCGATCTGTGTCTGCTGGGTGGATTGCGCGCCCGGCTGGCGAACAGTCTGGTACAGCAGATCCTCGAACACCGCACGCTGGCGCTTGAAGCCGTTGGTGGAGACGTTGGCAAGGTTGTTGGAGATCACGTCCAGCGAAGTTTGCTGGGCATCCAGCCCGGTACGGGCGGTCCACAGTGAGCGGATCATGATGGGTTCCTCTTGACGGTGCCGGCGTCGGCAGGTGCCGCGCTTCGGCTGGGGATCGGCCAGGTTTCAGTTTAGGCCTGCAGCGTTGCAGGCCATCTCGGGATTAACAGTGCAAAAACCATGCTAATCCCTGCCTTATCCGTGGCCTGTGCCGCGAAATCAGCGGCTCGAGAGCAGTTGGGTCGCCGCGCGGTCGTTTTCCTCGGCCGTACTGAGCATGCGCGTCTGCATCTCGAACTGACGGCCGAGCGAGATCATGGTCACCATCTGGTCCACCACGTTCACATTGCTGCCCTCGAGATAGCCGCCGGCAGTTTTTACCGCCTCGTCTGCCGGTTGCGGCAAACCGTCGCTGGAGCGAAACAGGCCGTCGTCGCCGCGAACCAGTGTGGCCTCGGGCGGGTTGACCAGCTTCAGCTGGTCTACAGCGTTCACCACCCCCTGCCCGGCCTGCAAGGCTGAAATCGTGCCGTCACTGCCGATCACGATCTCGGAATCGGGCGGCAAGGAGATCGGACCGCCGCCGCCGATCACCGGCAAGCCGCTCCGGGTTTGCAGGATGCCGTTGGGGCTTACCTCCAGACTGCCGTCCCGGGTGTAGGCCTCGGAGCCGTCGGGCATCTGCACCGTCAACCAGCCCTTGCCCTGAATCGCGACATCGTAGGCCCGGCCGGTGGCCTGCATGGGCCCCGAGCTGAAATCGGTTGCGACGCTGGCATCGGTCGTGAATGCGCGCGTGTGCATCGCCTCGGTCTGAACCTCGACCGCGCGCAGCTTGTGCATCTCGGTGCGAAAACCGGTCGAGGTCGCATTCGCAAGGTTGTGCGACACTGCGGCCTGCTGGTCGAGCGTGCCCTTCGCACCCGTCATGGCGGTATAGATCAGGCGGTCCATGTCGCGCCCCCCTTAGTCAGAAGTCTGATTAACGCAGGTTCACCAAGGTCTGCAGGATCTGGTCCTGAGCCTGGATCGACTGCGCGTTGGCCTGGTAGTTACGCTGCTGGACGATCAGCTGAACAAGCTGCTGGGTGAGATCTACGTTCGACTCCTCGACCTGCCCTGCACTCAGCGAACCAAGCACACCGGTACCCGGCGCCCCCACCGTCGGCTGGCCCGAGTCGTAGGACTCAGCCCAGAGGTTTCCACCCAGCGAGGTCAGCCCCTGCGGACTGGAAAAGTTTGCCAGCGCAAACAGGCCCAGATCCTTGATCTGACCGTTCGAATACGTGCCCTGCAGCACGCCGGTGCTGCTCACCGAGACGCCGGTCAGGCTGCCCGTCGTGTAACCATCCTGCCTGGGCGACGTGGTCACCGCAGAGCTCGTGTTCCACTGCGTGGACTTTGCGAGACTGAGCGAGAAGCTCAGACTGTCTGCGCCAGTCGCAAGCTCTGTCGCCGTCCGGGTCACGGAGAACACGCCATTGCCGGCAACTGTTGTGTCCGGCACGCCGAAAGCCGTGAAGGCAATCGACCCGAGATTCTCGAGCGGCTTGCCCGTCGAGAGCGCCGGATTGGTCGTATCGGGAACGACATCGTTGCTCAAGCGGCCATAGACATTCCAGGTATTCGGCGCCACGCCGCCCACATCCGGATCGCGGACGAAGAACAGGCTCATCAGTGAGCCATTGCCCAGACTGTCGTACACGGTCATCGAGGTCGTGTAGTTGTAGCTGTCGACCGGAATAGTCGTGGCATTGAGAAAACTGTTGATATCGCTGCCCACCGGGGTCTGATTCAGCGGGTTATGGGCCTTGGAATCGAGGTTGAGCCCGACGGACGCCGTGGTGGTTTCGTTCGGACTGACGTTCGACGTATCGATCTGCAGCACCGACGGCACGCCGGCGAAAACTGTCGTTCCACCCGTGGTCGTGCCCGCATACCCGGTCACCATGTCCCCGCCGGCATTGACGATATAGCCGTTCTTGTCGACGTCGAACTGACCGTTACGCGAATACGCAATCGAGCCATCCGTCCTTTCCAGGCGGAAGAAACCGTTGCCGCTGATGGCGATATCGAGCGGATTGCTGGTGGCGGTCAGCCCCCCCTGAGTGAAGGACTGCGACACCGCCCCCACATACGTGCCGATGCCAATCTGCTGGGACGATGTCCCGCCCGCCATAGCCGACGCATAAGCATCGGCAAAGATCGTCCTGCTCGACTTGAAACCCACCGTGCTGCTGTTGGCAATGTTGTTGGAAATGACGTCAAGCGCCTTGGAGGACGCATTCAACCCGCTCAAACCTTGCTGGAATGCCATGATCTTTACTCCGGATCAGAGAATTTGCTTGATGTCGGCAACTTTGAAGATGCCCAGTGACCCGACCTGAAGGTCCGTGCTACTGGGGCCACGAATCACGCTGCTGACGGAGCCGAATTCGAGCGTGCGTGCAACGACGTTATTTTCGCCCTGCGTCGCGGTGACGCTCACCGTGTATTTGCCATCCGCTGCACGACTGCCATCGGTGGCCGTACCGTCCCACATGAAGTTCTGGCTACCTGCTGCCACATCGGTGACAGTAACGGACGCCACCTCGAGACCAGACGAATCCTTGATGGAGAGCACCACGCTGTCGGCCGGACCGTCGAGCTCGAAGCCACCAACAGCGCCTGCTTCGGTCAGCTGCAGCCCCTTGCCCTCGACCAGCACGCCGCGCCCCACCAGCGATGCAGCCTGCAGGCTTTCGCCGGAAGACTGCGAATCCAGCAACTGCCCCATCAGGGTATTGAGCTTCTCGATGCCCTCCACCGTGCTCAACTGCGCCAGTTGCGACGTAAGCTCGGCGTTCTCCATCGGATTCATGGGATCCTGGTTCTTCAACTGCGTTGTCAGCAGCGTGAGGAACTGGAGCCGGCTGTCTGCCGCCACGCTGTCAGCAGAAGTATCCGTGCGCGCGAGATTGCTCAGGATGTCCTGCGCGGTCTGTGTGCTCGAAGTGACGGTGCTCATTTCATTCTCCTGGCTGTTACGGCATAGATTGCCGGTCAGCGCTTACTGACCAATCTGCAAGGTACGCTGCAGCAAGGTTCGTGCCGTGTTCATCACTTCGGCGTTGTTCTGGTAGGAACGTGAGGCCGAAATCATGTTCACCATCTCCTCGACCACATTCACATTGGGCATCTCGACATACCCCTCCGCATTGGCTGCGGGATTCGCAGGTTCATACACCAGGCGCATCGGCGCGGCACTCTCGACCACACCGGTGACCTGCACGCCCACCGAGCCCTCTCCGGCCACGGGCCGTGCGGCAAAAACAACCTGCTTGGCGCGGTAGGGCTGACCATCCTCGCCCACTACGCTGTCGGCGTTGGCAAGGTTGGAGGCGGTGGTATTGAGCCGCAAGGACTGAGCGCTTAGCGCAGATCCTGCAATCGAGAATACGTTGAAAATGCTCATGATCCACCTCCGTGATGACGTGCTTACTGACCAGTGATCGCTCTTTGCATGCCGCTCAGCAAGCCATTTATAAAGGTGATGCTCGCTTCGTAGTGAATGGCGTTTTCGGCAAACGCAGCGCGCTCGACATCCATGTTTACCGTATTGCCATCGACACTGGACTGGAGTTCGGTGCGGTACTTGGCAAGGCCATCAAGCGGGTTGCCACCACTGCCCTGCAGGTGCCCCGGGCGCGTTGCACTCAAGGCGAGCGGCCCCATGCGTTCCCCCACTGCGCCCTTCAGCGCTTCGCGAAAATCGATGTCGCGCGCCTTGTAGTTCGGGGTATCCGCATTGGCGATGTTGGATGCCAGCAGTTGCTGACGCTGGGCCTGAAGATTCAGTGCGGACTGGTGAATCTGCATCTGCCGATCTAGCTGGGTTCTCATCTCATCACCTCGGAAACTGGGTTGTCGCTGCAAGCGCAACGGAAAAATGCGTTCCCTGCCTGCATTGCACCTTCCATGCCACCCATGGTAGCCCCCTGCAATCAAGCCCCTGGCGCAGATAAGACCGGAAAAGTCCGGCCAATTTCACCGCTATCCGGCGCATGCTGCCGGTACACGGCAGAACTTGCCGGCGATTGCAGTTGCCTGCGTGCAAGCGACGTGCTGCAATCGCGACATGAAGATTCCACTTTCCGCCCTGCGCTCAAGCCGAAGACTCATCCTCGCGCTGGCCGCATCCGGCCTCATGCTGGCCGCATCGCCGCTGCACGCTCAACAGCCGCCTGCACCGGTGACTGCGGTCGCGCACCAGCTGCTCGAACTCGAGACACGCGGCCTGCCCGGTCGCGTCGAGCTGCAGATCAGCGCGCTCGATTCACGCAATCAACTCCCGCCTTGCGCCCAACTCGAAGCCTTCATCCCAGGCGGCACACGCCCCTGGGGGGCGATCAGCGTCGGCGTGCGTTGCGAATCGCCGGTAACGTGGCAGGTATACCTGCAGGCACGTGTCGCGGTGATCAACGACTACTTGGTCTCCGCCCGCCCGCTGCGCGCTGGCCAGATCGTCGGCCCGGCAGATATCGCGCGACGGAACGGCGACCTGACCGCCCTGCCCGACAACACGCTGACCGACCCGGCGCAGGTGGTCGGACATCGCACCCGCTATGCGCTCGCCAGCGGCAATCCGATTCGCGGCGACATGCTGCGCATCCCAGCTGCGGTCAAGCAGGGACAGAACGTGAAAGTCATCAGCCGTGGTGAAGGCTTTCAGGTCTCCAGCGAAGGCCGCGCCATGAACACCGCCGCGCCGGGCGAGAGCGTACGCGTGCGCATGTCCAACAATCAGGTCATCACCGGCACGGCCACGACAGATGGCAACGTCGAGGTCGGTTTCTGAATCGGAAGCGCGGCAAGGCGGCCTCGGATGCGGATCCGTCGCACTGACGATGTGTTAAATGCCCTAAAGTTTTCGGCAAAGCTGCCGATCTAACAGTCAGACAAGTTTCATCTGGAGCTTCACCATGAAGATCGAAGGCACGGGCAAGCCGCTTGGGTCGGTACAGCCAGCGGACGCAAGACCCAAACCCGCAGCAGGCACACCGCCTCCAGCCGGGGGCGACAAGGTCGAACTTTCATCGCTGTCGTCGAGCATGCAGAAAGCCGAAGCCGCGATGGCCAACACCCCGGTTTCGGACAAGAGCCGCGTAGATGAGATCAAACTCGCCATCAGCGAAGGCCGCTTCAAGATCGACGCCAACCGTATCGCCGACGGCCTGATCGATAGCGTTCGCGGCCTCCTCGACGGGCAGACACGCAGCTGAGCAGTTTCGCGCTAGACTCCGCCCATGCAGACACCTGCGCCCGCCGAAATACAGCGCATCGCGCTCCTGATCGAAGCTGAAGCGATTCAGCTGAGGGAATTCGTCGACCATCTCCAGCGCGAAGAAACCCTCCTCGTGAGCGGCGATACCGAAGGGCTGCTGGCGCTTACCACAGCCAAGACCGAACGCTACCGGCAGCTCCAACGCCTGCACGACGACCGCGCCCTGCTGCTCGGCCGCCTCGGCCTGCCCAACAAGGATGCGTCGATCCGGCAGGTGTGCGCCCAGCTTCCGCGCGTACTGAAGCGATGGGACGAAGTCATCGAACTCGCCCGCCAGGCCCGCACACGCAACGAACTCAACGGCAAGCTCATCAACGAACGCATGCAGCACAACCAGGCCGCACTCTCGGTCCTGCTCTCCGCGGCAAACCATCCGCAACTGTACGACGCCGACGGCCAGTCACGCCCCTCCGGCGGCGGCCGCATCCTCGGCAGCGCCTGACAGCTCCAAGAAGTCTTTCAAAGGGGTCAGAGTCGTTTGATCGGATCAGCGATCAAACGACTCTGACCCCTTTGAAAAATGAAGCATCATTGAACGGCTCTTCGTCTCTGCTATCCTTGCGCCCTTCCGGAAATTTCAGGGCCCGTCATGGCAGGCACGCAATACGACGAATCCTCCTTTCGCGTTCTCAAGGGACTCGAGCCGGTGCGCGAGCGCCCGGGCATGTACACCCGGACCGACAGCCCCACCCATATCATTCAGGAAGTCATCGACAACGCCGCAGACGAGGCGCTGGCTGGTTTCGCCAAGAAGATTCACGTCACCCTGCACCTCGATGGCTCGGTCATGGTGGCCGACGACGGTCGCGGCATCCCGGTCGGCCTGCATCCCGTCGAAGGCGTGCCCGTGGTCGTGCTGGCCTATACCCGGCTGCACGCAGGTGGCAAGTTCGACAAGCGCGAGGGCAATTCCGCCTATGCGTTCTCCGGCGGCCTGCACGGTGTGGGCGTCTCGGTCACCAATGCGCTGTCCACCCGCATCGAAGTGGAAGTAAAGCGCGATGGCAAGATCCACCGCATCGACTTCTCCGAAGGCGGCGAAACCATTAGCCCGGTGCGCATCGAAGGCGACTGCGGGCGTCAGACCGGCACCCGCGTGCGCGTGTGGCCTGACCCGAAGTATTTCGAGTCGCCCCGTGTGCCGATGAACGAGCTCGAACGTCTGTTGCGCTCCAAGGCCGTGCTGCTGTCGGGCGTGGCCGTGCGCCTCGACATCGAGCAGGCCAACGGCCCGATGCTGACCAAGACCTGGTCCTACCCGGAAGGTCTGGCAGGCTATCTCAACGAGGTATCGGGCGATATCGAGCCGGTGGCACCGATCTTCACCGGCGAGAAGTACGCAGGCAAGGATGACACCAGCTTTGCGCCGGGCGAAGGTGCGAGCTGGGCGCTGGCCTGGTTCGAATCCACGGTACCGAGCGAGTCCTACGTCAACCTGATTCCAACCGTCAATGGCGGCACCCATGAATCCGGCCTGCGCGCCGGGGTCTTCGATGCGATGAAATCCTTCATCGACCATCACACCCTGCTGCCACGCGGCGTTAAGCTGCAGCAGGAAGACGTGTGCGGGCGCATGAGTTTCGTACTCTCGGCACGTCTGCTCGACCCGCAGTTCCAGGGCCAGGTGAAGGAAAAGCTCAACTCGCGCGAAGCGGTGAAGCTCGTCTCCAGCCAGATCCGCGACCCCTTCGAGATCTGGCTCAACAATCACGTCGAAGCCGGCAAGGCGATTGCCGAGTTGTCGATCAAACAGGCCTTGTCGCGGCAGAAGAGCGCGCAGAAAGTCGAAAAACGGAAGACGTCCGGCGTGGCCGTGCTGCCGGGCAAGCTCTCCGATTGCGAGTCAGAGGATATCGCACACAACGAACTCTTCCTGGTCGAGGGCGACTCCGCCGGCGGCTCGGCCAAGATGGCGCGCAATAAGGAAACCCAGGCCATCCTGCCACTGCGCGGCAAGGTGCAGAACGCATGGGAGATCGACCCCGACCGCATCCTGGCGAATGCCGAGATTCACGACATTGCCGTGGCTCTCGGCGTGGATGCCCACCGCCCCGACAGCACACCTGACCTCAGCGGCCTGCGCTACGGCAAGATCGTCATCATGTCCGACGCGGACGTCGACGGCGCGCACATCCAGACCCTGTTACTGACCCTGTTCTTCCGCCACTTCCCCAAGCTGATCGAACATGGCCACGTCTATGTCGCGCAGCCGCCGCTGTACCGGGTGGATGTACCCGCCCAGGGCAAGAAGCGCCCGCCCCGCCGTCTGTATGCGCTGGACGAAGGCGAACTCACCGCGATGCGCGACCGTCTCGCCGCCGAAGGTTTCAAGCCCGAGGCCATCGAGATCGGCCGCTTCAAGGGGCTGGGCGAGATGAACCCCGATCAGTTGCGCGAAACCACCATGGACCCGGCCACCCGCCGCGTGCTGCCGGTGCACGTGCGCGCTGGCGCTTTCGACGACACGCTGAAAATGTTCACCCTGCTGATGGGCAAGGGCGAAGCCTCCGGGCGCCGCGCCTGGATGGAAGAAAAGGGCGATTCGGTCGAAGCGGATATCTGACTTTCGGCATAGCGCCTCTGCGCTAACCGTGGAACAGTTGCCGCAGACTGCACACACTTGGTCTGCGGCAACTGCACTCACCACCGGCTTGCGCGAACGCGAAGATGAGATTTTCCCGCTAAGCCAGGTCCCACATTTCACCAAAGGAACCTTCGCGACATTGAGGTTCTGCGTTCACTGGAACGCCGACGTTACGTGCATGAGGAGTACGCCTGGCTGGGCGTACTGGGTGGCCACGCAATTTCCCATGCGCTAGTAGCGCGAAAACACATCCTTCAGCTTGCACAGCGCCGTCGTAATGTCGAAGCGCGTCTCGGGCAGCACCTCGCCTTTCATGATGCTCGCCAGCGCAAGCGCCGGATCCGACTCCCCGGTCAGCAGCACCTGCGCATTTCGCGCCTGCATGTGGCGCACGAAGCCGTCGCCGGCGCTTGCCGCAACGACGATGTCTACCCCATCGAGCGGATGCGGTCCGTCTTCCTTCCAGTAATGCATCAGCTGCGCCTTCTCCAGCGTGATTCGGGTCGGCGGCGGGACTGGCGCGTCGCGCCTGCAGTCGTACACGAACCAGTGATGCGACTTGCCGGCATGGCCTGCGACGGTGGTGAATTGATCGGTAGCGATTGCAATTTTCACGTTGAGACTCCGGTTCGAAACCACATGGAAAGCAGGTTCAGTGCCACCACACGCCCCGCTCAGAATGCTATTTGCTTGAGCACGCTGCCCCGACTCTTCACCCGACCGCCATGGCCCGTTCGAAACCGCAGGAAAACCGCATCGCCTTCGGCCCCTTGCCCGCCCATGTCAATACATTCCTGCAGGAAGGCGCTGTCCTTCATCGAACTGCGCCGGGACAACCCCGAGGCCAGTCGCCATATCGTCGCCCGCCTGCAGGTTCTTGACCCGGAAGACGGCGTCGGCCACTCGGTGATCTCGGCCCTGATTGACGACGCTGCCGATGAGGCCGCCGACTGAGTCGGAATTGCAACAAGGCAGCGCCTGACGTCGTGTCTCTCACGAGTTCTCGGGAAGATCGGCTCGCGCCGAATGGCCCTGACGGGTTAAGATCGCCCCCTTTCCGGCCTGTCGCCGGGATATCCGCCTGATCCTGGCCTACTCCCGATGAGCAACGACATATCCAATCCGTTCGGCGATTCCGCCGCCCTGCCTCCGGCAGACCAGCCTCCTGTTGACGACGGCACCCTCGCCCTCGACCACTATGCCGAGCGCGCCTATCTCGCCTATGCGATGAGCGTGGTGAAGTCGCGCGCCCTGCCGCAGGTCGAGGACGGCATGAAGCCGGTGCAGCGCCGCATCCTTTACGCCATGAGCGAGATGCGGCTGTCGTCGACGTCAAAGCATGTGAAGTCGGCGCGCGTGGTCGGCGATGTGATCGGTAAGTACCATCCCCACGGCGACACCTCGGTGTACGACGCCATGGTGCGGGTGGCACAGGACTTTTCGCTGCGCTATCCGCTGGTCGACGGCCAGGGCAACTTCGGCTCGCGCGACGGCGACTCCGCCGCGGCAATGCGCTACACCGAATGCCGCCTGACCCCGATCGCCGAACTGCTGCTGTCCGAGATCGATCGCGGCACGGTGGATTTCATCCCCAACTACGACGGCGCCTTCGAAGAGCCGCAACTGCTGCCCGCGCGCCTGCCTTTCGTGCTGCTCAACGGCGCCTCCGGCATCGCGGTCGGCATGGCCACCGAGATTCCGCCGCACAACCTGCGTGAAGTCGCCGAGGCCACCTGCCATCTGATCCGCCACCCGGAGGCCGGGCTGGAAGACGTGCTCGAACGCATGCCGGGACCGGATTTCCCCGGCGGCGGCCAGCTCATCTCCTCGCCCGAGGCGATCCGCGATGCCTACACCGGCGGCCGTGGCAGCCTGCGCATGCGCGCACGCTGGCGCATCGAGGAACTCGCCCGCGGCCAGTGGCGGGTGATCGTCGAAGAGCTGCCGCACGGTGTTTCGGCCTCGCAGGTACTGGCCGAGATCGAAACCCTGACCAACCCGCAGCCGCGCTCGGGCAAGAAGGAAGTCAGCCAGGAGCAGAAGAACCTCAAGCAGCTGGTGCTGGGCGCAGTGGAAACCGTTCGCGACG
>TARA_R110001583_G_scaffold11285_1_pt1 | contig 57782 bp, 40 predicted proteins | sample TARA_R110001583 | Tara Oceans TARA_R110001583 (sample SAMEA4398432) | marine metagenome | biome: Polar Biome; feature: [MES] marine water layer (ENVO:01000295) within the mesopelagic zone...; material: water (ENVO:00002006), including particulate matter (ENVO:01000060) such as...... | reverse complement strand
TAACAGTACTGTATCGTTTAGCTTATCCAGAACTGAGGTTACTTATACCAAATCCACTAAATAACTGATCAATCTTATTTTTCCTGCATAATATTAGATCACTAAATGAATGGAATTGCTATTAATCGTTGTCATTGTAATCACTTAAAATCAAATTTGCGGCCGCAAATGCAGCATCTTCCCGTGTTTTATCATCTAATGTTTCATTTGCTGCAATGACGTCTAATGCTTTAATCGCGCAAGTGATTGCTTTAGGCACATAAGCTGCATCTCCACTTCCAATCAGATTAATCAAATTTTTTATTTTGTCACAGTATGGATACATAAGTTACTCTTTAAAGATTATTATTGAGCCTCTAGTATAGCGTTTATTGAGAGCAATAAACAAAACACTGTGTGTTAGAATCCTGTGTTAATTGATTTATCTCATTGATTATGGGCTTATCACATTGTGTTACCCAATGAACAACAGCCGCATAATTATTACTTGCTAATGCATCTTTAAAAATTTTATCAGGATTAGTCAGCTGTTTTTGAGTTAAAGTAATAATGCGGCTTTTATTGATACCTGCTTGTTTTAAAAATTTAAAATTTGGTTTTCCTGGTGGAGCAATAAATAAAACCCAACGTGGATCATCTGAAGTTTGTAGATGTTGCAATAAAGCTTGATAGTTATTGAGATCGTAACTTAGTGTTAATCTGTTTTGTAAAACACTGCTATTGATATGGTTAGCATGTGTATTAGCAATGCTAGCATTAAATGGATTATTACTGAGTTGTTGCTGAAAATGAGATAACATAAAAACCACCTTTAGTACTGTATGTAAAAACACTGTATAAAATAACAGTATAATTATTTTGTACACATTTCAAGCTTTATTTGCTGTTTCTTTAATAAAGTTGCTTGTTTAGTATTCGATATCGCTTTTTCAGGCATAAAAAAAGGTAACAGAGGTTACCTTTAGAGTGATTTAAACAGACCAACTGACCTATTCATTGATGCATAGTGGTCTTAATTAATAGATCACTTCAACCGTATTAGAAACCAGTTTTGCATTTTCAACGGCTGCTGTTATATCTTCACCACGTGCGATTGCAACACCTAGGCGACGAGAGCCATTAATATTGGGTTTTGCAAATAAACGCAATTGTGATCCTGTTATTTTACCTAATGCTTGACTAATATTGCCAAACTGTATGTCCTGTGAAATGCCATTACCTAAAATAACACTTGAGGCAGTAGGTCCATATTGTGTGATAGCACCAATTGGAAATCCTAAAATGGCACGCACATGTAAAGCAAACTCAGAGGCATCTTGAGAAAGTAATGTCACCAGGCCTGTATCATGTGGACGAGGTGAAACTTCATTAAAATAAACTTCATCACCTTTGACAAAAAACTCCATTCCAAATAATCCGTAACCACCTAATTCAGTGACCACTTTTTCGGCTATTTGTTGCGCCTTTAATAATGCGTTATCAGACATGACTTGTGGTTGCCATGATTCGCGGTAATCGCCATTTTCTTGTCGGTGGCCAATGGGGGCGCAAAAATGTATTCCATCAACAGCACTGATGGTTAATAAGGTTATTTCATAATCAAAGGGTACAAAACCTTCTACAATGACTCGTCCTGCTCCTGTACGACCACCTTGTTGCGAGTAGTCCCAGGCGTTATCTAAATCTGATTCGGATTTAATCACTGTTTGCCCTTTACCTGAGCTACTCATGACAGGTTTTACCACACAAGGAATACCTACTTTGCTTACTGCATGAAGATATTGCTCTTTTGTATCGGTAAAAAAGTAAGGCGAGGTTTTAACCTTTAAAGTCTCAGCGACTAGTCGACGAATGCCTTCTCTGTCCATGGTTAATTTTGTGGCACGTGCAGAAGGTATAATGTTAAAGCCTTCATTTTCTAATTTGAGTAAAGAATCAGTTGCGATCGCTTCAACTTCTGGAATGATGAAATCTGGTTTTTCTTGATGGATAATTTGTTCAAGTTTTTCACCATCTAACATTGATACAACGTGAAATGAATGTGCAATTTGCATGGCTGGCGCATTTTCATAACTGTCCACGGCAATGACTTCAATACCAAAACGTTGAAGCTCAATAGCCACTTCTTTGCCTAACTCACCTGAGCCGAGTAAAAGCGCCTTAGTTGCACTAGGGGATTTGGCACTGCCCAAAATCGATACATTCATATTAAAAATCTCATATTATTAATGGAAACGAGTAAAAAAATTAGCTGATATTAAATCCGTTAATTTAATGATCAAATATTACCCAGTAAAAAGAAACGTGTTTAAGGCGAAAATTGATGTAAATGTTTGTTTCTTTTACAAAATTTTAAACGCAGAAGTCGTTTATTTTAACCAGTAAGGTGGATCAGTTAGTTAGCGGAATTGGTATTAGAATAATAGCAGAAAAACCGCTTTATATAAGCGGTTTTTAAAATTAGAAGGGGTTATAAAGTTATCCCTCATCAGGTTAACGAGAATATTAACGGAATGCTTATAAGCTTTGTTGGCCACCAAATGCTTCAATAACAGCGGGAACAAGTTGTTTTATTTCCCCAGTCATTAATGCGAAATCGGCATCAAATCGAGCTGCAAAATCATCTTTTTCAATATCTTCATTTTGTTCTTGTAATACATCAGAGAATTTTAAACGTTTTAACATAAACTCTTCTCCAATAATAAATGAGATACTATCAGCCCAATTTAGCGCTAATTTAGTGACGAATTTATCTGATGCTAAATGATTTTTGATTTCATCGGACAGAAGGTCTTGTTGTTTACAGCGTATAATACCTCCTCCCTCCAACGCTGAGCATAGTTCTGCTTCATCTTCTAATTTAAAGTTAGCAGGAATATTACCTTCAACTAACCAGTCCGTCATCACCACATCAGCTTGGTTTTTTAGTTGTATAGGTACCACAGGTAAACTGCCTAAGGTTTTACGTAATAAAGAGATCAGTTCTTCTGCTTTACGGGCACTAGAAGCATCGACATAAAGCATGTCTGATTCGGGATCTATCCAAGCAAATGTTTGTGAAGTCCGGCTAAAAGCACGTGGCAACAGTTGCATAACAATATCTTCTTTTAATGCATCTTTTTCTTTTTTCTTTAAGGCGCGACCTTGTTCAATTTCAATGGCTTCTACACGCTCATTTAATTGGTCTTTAATGACACCTGCAGGCAACATTTTTTCTTCTTTTTTTAAGCAAATAAGAATTTGTTTATTGGCAGTGTGGGTATAAAAGGCACCACTCTTTCCCATTGGAAATACCCAACCTAATTTTGATATATCTTGGCTAGCACAAGGTTTGAATTTGAATTCTTCCAAGTTTCGCTCGAGGGCTTTTTCATCATGCTCTAGTGGACGGGTAAAACGATAAACCTGTAGGTTTTTGAAAAACATGAAATGTACCTTATTTATTGAGAAACGAAATAGGCCCTCAGTGTAATAGATTTTATATCAATCAGCAAAAACAGCTTTTGGGAAAGATCAATGATTTAAGATGGGTTAGCATCATGTTTCGTTTTAAAATGATGTATGTTTTATACGGATATAAGTATGTTTTATTTCAATGAGGCTAACATAGACGGTAAGATAACTGTTTGTTTACATTAAATGTAAAGGATCTGGTGAGCTTAGTGTTAATCCATTTGTACATTCACTTTTAACCCTCAAAGTAAAAATTCTAGATTGAGAGAAAAGTAATGCATTAACAAGATTCAGATATTTTAAATATTAACTTAGGCACTTAGCACATGAAAAAATTATTGACTCGATATGGTTTTATTTCACTTATTGTTATTTTGCTGAATCAAACTTGGTTTGTAAGTATTGTAAAAGCCGATTCATTTGATGCGAATCAACTCGCGAGTCTTGAATTAGATGAATTATTAGCAGCTGATGTACAAGTTACTTCTGCCATGAAACGATTACAAAATATGTCAGACAGTGCCGCCTCAATTTATGTTTTGAGCAATAAAGAGATTATGCGATCTGGAGTGACAACGGTCCCTGATGCATTGAAATTAGTCCCTGGTATGCAAATACGCCAGGTGGATAATAATCAGTGGGCCATTACATTAAGGAGCACTGCTGGGAGGTATTCAAGCAAATTATTAGTGATGATTGATGGCCAGAGTATTTATAACCCTGGTTTTGCAGGGGTATATTGGGAAGCATTAAATATACCTTTGTATGATATCGAACGTATTGAAGTGATTCGTGGGCAAGGAGGACTACTTTGGGGAAGTAATGCTACCAATGGTGTCGTAAATATTATTAGCAAACACACGGCAGACACACACAGTGCTTTTGTACAGCTTGAAAAAGGCAGTGTAGTGGAGGGAAAAGCAAATTTTAGAGTGGGTGGCGCTTTAGCTAATTACAGCTCGTTTCGACTTTTTGGCGGTGTAGAAAGAAGTGAAGAATCTAGTGCTAATCAAATTTCTCTTGCTCCCAGCGACGATGGTAAAAAACAAACAGTTGGGGGACGAGTTGATTTGAATTTCAATGATGACACTTCTTTGTTACTTCAAACTCAATATACACACATTAACATGGGGCAAAATTTAAAATTATCAAATTTAGTCTCTTATGAAGATGAGTATCTTGAAGATCAATATACCCGCGATCATTTGCAACTAATGGCCCGATTTGAGCAACGATTATCTGCTGATTCTAATCAAATGTTGCAAGCTTCTATCAGTTCACAAAAAGGTGAGCAACTCTTTTACAAAGATGATTTTTTCATTACAGATATTGATTATCAAATGAATACTTTAGTCAACGATGTGCAATTGGACTGGGGCGGGAATTATCGTTATAACAATATTTCGGTATCAGATACTGATTATATTTCAAGCCTTACGGAAGTGGATTCATACCATCAATTTGGCGGGTTTTTACAGGCGCAATTTAATTTAATACCAGAAACGCTTAAGTTGATTATCGGTAATAAAACAGAAAAAAACAGTTTTACGGGATGGGAGCATCAACCCATGGCCCGTTTAAGTTGGAGATTGGATGAAAATCATTTTTTTTGGGGAGCCGTATCACAGGGGGTAAGAATACCTTCATTATTTGAATATAATGGTAATGCGCTTGCCAAAGGTATCCGTTTAATGGACGGTTATCCCCTATTTAAAGCTGATGTTGTCGGCAGTTCAGAGCTTGAGGCTGAAACCTCATTATCAAAAGAACTTGGCTATCGTTATCAGGTGAAAAATTGGGATCTCGATTTTTCTTTATTCCATACTAAATCAAAAAATGTACTCGCCATTAAATCTGATTTTGATGTTAGCACTAATATTCTTCACCATAATTTCGTCGCTAATGCAGAATTAATTACCTTTGGTGGAGAAGCAGTTATTAAATGGCAACCTTTTGCAGGGTTTACTACCGAGTTAGGTTATAGTTTGACCTCCTATGAATACCACCTACCTGAAAAAACGCGTGAGGCTATAGGCTACGATGCTTATTTACGTCAATTTATTAGTAAAGCAAATTATGAAATTTCAAAAAATCATTCTGTATTTGCGGTTTATCGAATTGAAAATGGAGAAGCTTATGGTACAGATGGCTTTAGTGTCTTAGACCTTAATTGGAATTGGCAACTTTCACCAATTACCTCATTATCATTTAGTGGCATGAATTTGCTTTATGGGCGTCATTTGGAATATAACAATACATCTGAAACTTATACCGTCGCGACTTATATTGAACCTAGCTACTTGGTTCGTTTAACGATGAAGCTATAACGTATATGTTTAATTCTCGCTGTTCCATTATTCGCAGCTTCTTTATTTATTGTCTTTTAACGTTGGCTGTTTTTACCTCCATAAGGGGGGGGGCTAGCCCAAGAGAAGATGCGATTAAATCGGGTTTTATTTATAACTTTGCCAGATACTCCCAGGGTAAGTGGTTTAATGAAACTACAAATAAAAATTATTATATTTGTAGTTTTAATGCTCAGTTTATTGCTAGTGCGAATCATACTCTCAAAGCGCGAAAGATTAAGAACTTACCGGTTATCATGTCATTATTATCTTCACAATTTGATAATATTAGCCATTGTAATACATTATTCATGACAAAAGATGATGTCGATAAATGGTCGTATTTAGTTAAACAGGTACCATTGACTTCTATCATGCTGGTAGGGGAGTTTGATGATTTTATTGCAACAGGTGGTCACATCAACTTTTTTATCGTCGGAGGAAAAGTTCGCTTTGAAGTTAACCCCGATAAATTGAAACAATCAGGAATACTAATGAGCTCAAAAGTTCTCCGTTTGGGACGTACCAATAAGGCTAATAGCCAATGAATTTAACTAAATCCTTATTTGGTTCTTTAAATACTAAATTACTCGCTATATTAATGCTGGTTGCGATATTTACTAGCGTGATGGCCACGAGTCTCTTTATTGTTTATGAGCTTAATACAGTCACAAGTAATGAGCGTATTAGACTCAATTCTATTGCAAATATTCTTACGCCTAATTTGACTGCTGCCGTTATTTTTGAAGATGAATATACAATAAATGAATTAATTAAACCCTTATTAAGTCAAAGTAACATTGTCAGTGCTAGAGTCGTTGATGTTGATGGTGAAGCAATCGTAGCTGTTTTTTCGAGTGTTAAAAATAAAACCGTCGTATTTTCTGAATTAATGACGATAACCACACCACTAATGGTTGATGACATCGAATATGGCCTATTGGAAATAAAAGCAGATTATTCTCTCATCGAACAAAGTTTGTTCTTTTTTAGTACTACTTTGTTATGCATTTTAATTTTTATTTTGATATTGAGTTATTTACTCGCGTTGTTTTTACGTCAGTCGCTTATTAAACCCTTAATTGACCTCACTGCAGTTGCAGACCATGTGACCAAAACTAATAATTACACAGTGCGTTCTCAAGTGAACTCCAGTGATGAACTTGGAAATCTTGCTAATTGTTTCAATTTGATGTTAGAAACTATTGAGCAACGAGATCATTCTTTAGAGATAACCGTGGAACAAAGAACAAAGGCTTTAAAAGATGCAAATATTAAACTGTCTGAACAAGCGAATAGTGATTCTTTAACTGGCTTGCCAAACCGTCGTTATATTTTTGAAAAATTGTCCGATCTTATTAATAATAAACCTGATGTTAACTTCGCAATCATTGCGCTTGATCTGGATGGTTTTAAGGAAATAAATGATTCTTTGGGCCACGACTACGGAGATTTACTTTTACAGTCCGTGAGTCGACGTATTATCAACCTCTTACCAGAAGGGGCATTACTTGCTCGGTTAGGGGGGGATGAGTTTATCGTTGTTGTTGAGAAATTCGAAAAACAATGCCATATAGAATCCATTGCTAAAAAGATAAGAGAGGCTGTCACAGATAGTTTTGTTATCCAAAGAAAACATGTCTATGTCACCGCCAGTATCGGCATTACTTTATTTCCTGAAGATGGATTGACCGTTGAAACTATCTTTAAATATGCTGATTTAGCCATGTATAAGTCAAAAGAAATGGGGCGTAATTGTTATCACTTTTTTAATCCAAGCATGTTAGATCTTTTAGTGAAAAAACGAGAATTAATTGATGATTTACGTATTGGGATTGCAACAGGGCAGTTTGAACTTTATTACCAACCGATCATTGAATTAATATCAGGTAAAATGTGTAAAGCGGAAGCCTTAATTCGTTGGAATCATCCCACACGTGGCATTATTTCTCCGCTTGATTTTATTTCTGTTGCAGAAGAAACAGGGTTAATAAAAAAATTGGGGCAATGGGTGGCTAAAACGGCAGCTAATGATCTTGCTGAAATATTATTGCTGGGCGCTGACAACTTTCAAATTAGTATTAATGTTTCTCCCGTACAATTCAAAGGTAGAGATCAATGGATGTTAGATTGGTTTGATCATATGGATGAGTTAGGTTTAAAACGTGATGCTATTATTGTCGAAATCACAGAAAATTTATTAATGGAAAGTGAAGAATCTGTTCGAAATAAGCTAACAAAATTAAAACAACATGGTGTTAGTATCGCAATTGATGACTTTGGTGTTGGTTATTCTTCATTATCTTATTTGCAAAAAATGGATGTTGATATTTTAAAAATAGACAAGTCATTTATTGATGATCTTGCACGGGAAAAAAATAGTCGAGATTTATGTCGCACAATGATTATTATGGCGCGTCATCTTAATATTCAGGTTGTAGCGGAAGGCATTGAAAGCAAGGAGCAAAAACAAATACTCACGGACTTTGGTTGTGAATTAGGACAAGGTTATTTATTTTCAAAACCATTGCCAATTGAAATTTTTAAACAAGAGTATTTTGGCTTTTCAACACCTCCCAAGTCTTTGCCTGTTAGAGAAAAAATACTTTCAACCTAAATGATTCAATTTCTATTGTCTGTGTTTCTGCATTTAGCATTTAATTTTTAAACCCTATTCAAAGTAAAAATCTTGTGATTTTTTAATGACTTTTTTAAAGATTGTGACTGTTTATGTGCGTTTGTCATATAAGTGTCACACTCTGTAGTGATAATGTTATTATTTGAAATAACAACTAAGTGGAAAAATTCAAATGGCAAGTCGTATATTAGTCGTCGAAGATGAAGTGGCAATTCGTGATATGTTATGTTTTGTATTAGAGCAACATGGTTATGAATGTATTGAGGCAGATTGTTATCAAGTTGCATTAAAACAATTGGTTGAGCCTTATCCTGATCTTATTTTACTAGATTGGATGTTTCCAGGAGGAAGCGGTATCAAATTGCTTAAATATCTGAAAGTTGATGAAATGTTACGCCAAATTCCCGTGGTGATGTTAACGGCTCGTGGGGAAGAAGAAGATAAGGTCCGTGGACTTGAAAACGGCGCCGACGATTATGTTACTAAACCTTTTTCACCTAAAGAGTTAATGGCTCGCCTAAAGTCCGTATTACGTCGTGTAAACCCCACATCACTTGATGATACACTAGAAGTGGGCAAGCTAAAGTTAGATCCTATTTCTCATCGTGCAACCCTTGAAGATTCACCTTTAGAAATGGGGCCAACAGAATTTAAATTATTACACTTTTTTATGACCCATCCTGAGCGTGTATATAGCCGTGAACAGTTATTAAATAACGTTTGGGGAACTAACGTTTACGTTGAAGATCGCACTGTTGATGTGCATATTAGGCGTTTGCGTAAAGCTTTAAAAGACCATGATTACCTCGTGCAAACAGTACGTGGTTCAGGTTACCGTTTTTCGTCGAAACAATAATAATACCATTTACAATAGAAGACTCAAAAATTGAAAATTTATTCATGGAAGACAATAATCAGAGGGCTGATAGTGATTTATTTGCCCATTGTTATTATTGGGGCATTATTTAATTGTTTACAAGTATTATTGCTGATTTCTTTTTTCATTCATATAATTTGGCATTACCATTATTTAAAAACACTTAATAACTGGTTATGGAATAGTAAAAGTACCGTGTTACCACATGGACAGTCTGAATGGGATCAGGCCTTTATTGGTATACATAATCTACAACAACGACAGCGTAAAAGGCGAAATAGACTCGCTTCAGTGATCAGTCGATTTCGTGAAGGCTCTGAGGCATTACCTGATGCTGTGGTTGTTTTCCATAAAAGAGGCGATATTATCTGGTGTAATCGTCTTGCACAGTTCCAACTTGGTTTTAAATGGCCTGATGACTCCGGGGAAAATATTACCAATCTGATACGTAATCCACTTTTTTTTAAGCACCTGCATAGCACCGATTACGATCAACCTTTAGATTTGCCATCGCCCATTAACACAGAAAAAACACTTGAATTCAGAGTCATGCCCTATGCCAAAAATCAACGCATACTGATTGTCCGAGATGTCACATCATACCGTCATCTCGATGAGCAACGTCGGCAGTTTGTGGCTAATGTTTCTCATGAATTACGGACCCCGCTGACCGTATTACAGGGTTATATTGAAATATTAAATATGCAAAGTGAAGCAGGTTCGCGACAACAAAAAGCCATTACTGTCCTTGATCAGCAAACCACACGTATGTGTTCATTAGTAGAGCAACTTATGACGCTCTCTAAAATAGAGGGGGCGGCCAGTATTGATCTAGATGATGAAATCAATGTGCCAGCTTTGTTAAAACAAATTGAAAATGAAGCACACACTTTAGCGAAAAAGAAACAATTACAAATACAATTCTCCATCGATGATAAATTGAAATTGCTCGGTGATGAAATGCAGTTACGTAGCGCAATGGCTAATCTCGTTTATAACGCCGTTAAGTACACCCCTAAAGGTGGCTCGATTAAAGTTATTTGGCGCTCCTGTCAGAGTGGAGCGTATTTTTGCGTGATGGACAACGGTGATGGTATTGCGCCTGAGCATATTTTGCATCTCACTGAACGTTTCTATCGTGTTGATGAGTCCCGTTCACGTGACACTGGCGGCTCAGGACTTGGGTTATCAATTGTCAAACATGCCTTGAGCCATTATGACAGCGAATTAAATATCGAAAGTAATTTAGGTGAGGGCAGTCAATTCTCATTTGTTATTCCTAATAGTTACTTGCTTTAACAGCTTCAGTTATACCATTGCGCATAATATTGCGATCAGGGCTTGTTGAGTAAAATGATGGAGAGCAAGGCGCATGATTGAGTAATAGCGAGCGATTGTGATTGAATGCAACGACGCTATCTATTATTTTAACCAACAAGATAGATCAGATACTTATGCGAATTGATATTATAATCATTCTTTCAGACCTAGGCTTATTTTGAGTCTAGGTTTTTAACCTTTCAAATCCACAAAAAAATTTGGGCTATCCATGAAAAATACAAAACTTGCCAATAAATTAGATCAACTTCTAGAAATTCATCAATTTAAAGACTATTGCCCAAATGGTCTACAAATCGAAGGGCGTGAACAAGTTAATAAAATCATTACTGGTGTGACGGCAAATCAAGCTTTAATTGATGAAGCCATCAAGCAAAAGGCAGATGCGATTTTAGTTCACCATGGTTTTTTCTGGAAAGGTGAGAAACAAGAAATCGTCGGCATGAAATACAAGCGCATTAAAGCCTTAATTGAAAATGGCATTAATCTTTATGCCTATCACCTGCCGTTAGATGTTCATCCTGAATTTGGTAATAATGCACAATTAGCAAAATTATTAGAGATCACCGATAGGCGCCCACTTGAACCCTGGGATAAACGCAGTGTTGGTCGTGTCGGAAAGTTTGAACAAGCGATAACCCCAGAAGCGCTAAGTGCACGCATCAATGCAGTTTTAAATCGCCAGCCATTACATATCGATGGTGGTAAAGCTGACATTAAAACCATTGCTTGGTGTACAGGGGGAGGACAAGATTATATTACTATCGCCGCAGAGCAGGGCATTGATGCTTTTATTAGTGGTGAAATTTCAGAACGAACGACACATATTGCGCGTGAAATGGGAATTCATTATTTTGCGGCAGGACATCATGCAACGGAACGTTATGGTGCACAAGCGTTAGGTAAGTGGCTAAATGATGAATTAGATCTTGATGTCACTTTTATTGATATTGATAACCCTGTTTAGTGTCTTGTGTTTATAAGCAGGATAAATCATTTTATCCTGCTTATTTGATTAACACTTACACTAAAGAATTAACTCAGTTCTTTTATTTCAGCATAACTAATGAGTTCTGCAACTTCAGGTATACAGCTTCCACAGCCTGTTCCTGCCCCAGTACTTTGGCAGATTTGCTCTACAGTACAACCAGGTGATGCTTCAATGGCATCAGTAAGCGTGATTTTACCAACTTGCTTACAAGCACAAATTATTTTACCTGCAGCCAGTTTGCCTTCCACATAACCTGAAATAAGAGTTCGTTCGATGCTAGTATCTAAAGGCATTGATAATATGTTTTCTAACCAATCAATTGCCTGATTCTGCAAGTGAGTCGCAACGATATAGGCACCAACCACCTTTTGTTCACTGATACAAGCGTAGCGCAACAAGGTCTGTTGTTGGTCGCTGTAATCAAGGTTTCTAATAATATTATTCTGTGATGATTGATCAACAATTAATGATTTGAGTTGTTTGCTTAAAGAAGCAGGTGAACGGGCATCGGCGATACGATATAAAAAACCGTTCTCGACCTTTTGTTTCACCCAGTAATCAAACTCATTTAAGTCTAAAGCATGACGACTTAAAAACATTGCTTCACTGTCATAGTGCCATTTTTTAATATTAACAGGCGTCGACTTAAACGCAGGTTGACCTGACGTTTGGTCGAATATCGTGTTGTTGATCAATGAGCAAACACTGGCATTACTGGCTGTTTGCGTATTCCAGTGAATAGGAATAAATACCTGCCCTTGTTGTACATTTTCAGAGATTGAAGCTCTCACTAAAATCGCGCCTTGTGGACTGCTGACCGTTGCCAAGTTACCATCAGATAAACCTTTTAATGCAGCATCTATTTTATTAATAGTAACGAATGGTTCACTGATATGTGCACTTAAACGACTAGACAGTCCTGTTCTGCTCATTGTGTGCCAATGATCTCTAACGCGACCACTGTTCATATTTAAAGGGTAATCGGAACAACAGTCTTTTGATGCATTGTTCTGTATAACAGCAATAAATTGTGCCTTATTATTCGCGGTAAAAAAACGATTGTCGGCAAACATACGCTGGTGCACAATCGTCTTTTGTAGTGATGTGACAGGCCATTGTTGAGGTGTTAACTGGCTATAACCTTGGTCGTCTAGCTGCGTTAAACCGATTAAGTTAAGATCGCGCGCAGTCCCATGTTCATTTCCTAATGTGGTCATTTTTGCATATTCTGCAAAAACGTCACCTTCATGTCGAAAAGTAAAGGCATGGCTATAACCCATTCGTTTACCCACTTCGGCCACTATCCACCAATCTGCCTTTGCTTCCCCTGGGCTTGCTAATAGTTTACGTTGACGAGATATACGACGCTCTGAGTTCGTCACTGTACCTGATTTTTCACTCCAACCTTGCGCCGGTAATAAAACATCGGCTAATTGAGTCGTCGCGGTGTCTTTTATACAATCGGAAACAACAACCAAAGGACATTTTTTTAATGCCTCGATGGTTTTGGTACTATTTGGTAAGCTCACAACAGGGTTTGTCGCCATGATCCAGACTGCTTTGACTTTACCTTGGTCAATGGCATCAAAAAGATCCACCGCTTTTAGTCCTGGTTTCGTCGCTAATTGTTTTGTCTGCCAAAAATCACTGATTAATTGGTGATCCTTTTCATTGCCAAACTCCATATGTGCCGCAAGTGTATTAGCAAGTCCACCCACTTCACGGCCACCCATTGCATTGGGTTGACCTGTGATTGAAAAAGGACCCATTCCTGGTTTGCCGATACGACCAGTTGCTAAGTGACAATTAATAATACTATTAACTTTGTCGGTACCCTGTGAAGACTGATTAACGCCCTGTGAATAAATAGTCAGTACTTTTTCTATTTGTGAGAATTTTTGATAAAAAAGCGCTAGGTCTTCGCTATTAATTGAAAGTAATTCCGATAACTGCTGATGAGAGCTAGCATCGAGCTTTGCACTATTGAGTGCTTCTTCGAAACCATCACAAAAATCATTAATATACTGTTCATCAATTTTTTTATGTTGAGCAAGATAAGCCAACAAACCGTTAAACAGTGCGATATCTGTTTCTGGTTTAATGGCTAAATGTAAGTCCGCGATTGACGCGGTATCTGTTTTTCGTGGATCTATTACAACAATGAATAATTCAGGACGTTGCGCTTTAGCCACTTTTAAACGTTGGAATAAAACAGGGTGGCACCATGCAAAATTAGATCCTGTTATTACTACCATGTCTGCATTTTCAATATCTTCATAACAAACAGGGACAGTATCACTGCCAAAAGCACGTTTATGTCCAGCAACACTTGATGACATGCACAAGCGAGAATTAGTATCAATATTACCGCTTCCAATAAATCCCTTCATCAATTTGTTTGCAAGGTAGTAATCTTCAGTCAATAACTGACCTGATGCATAAATAGCAACTGCATCAGGGCCGTGCTCTGCGATGATGTCAGAGAATTGTGTCGCAACATGGTCTATTGCTTCTGTCCAATTACTTTCCACACCATTGATAATTGGTTTTAGTAATCGACCGTCATGGCTTACTGTTTGCCCCAGTGCATATCCTTTTGAGCATAACTGTCCGTAATTCGCTGGATGCTCGTCATCGCCACGTATATCTAACGTACCTTGTGCATTTACTTTTGCTTCAACACCACAGCCTACACCGCAATATGCACAGGTTGTTTTTGTCCACAAACTTTTTACTTTACTCATTTGCACTCTCTCGCCGTCATTATTCGTTTTGTCATGTATAGGGAGTTAATACAGCAAAGAACGCACCAAGTTGGCACTAATAGGAATATTAAATGTTAAATGTTTTTCATTCCTCTAAAAATCAGTAGCTTATGCGTATGTTTTAGGTGACTTCGTTGATTGGAACAGGGTAATAATAAAGGTGAAATTTTTCTCTTGAGCGCTCCTTTTTGGTGCGAGCTCGCACTAGCTTGTTACATTTCTGTAACAAATGCGTTGTGTGTTGATTTTTACTCGGTAACTATGAGGGGTGTTTAGTTAAGTTCAACCTGCTGATTTTAAATAGTTAAATTTTTTAATTGTGGTTTATTTCTATGTCTTATTAGAAAGTGGCATTCACATTGCAATGGGGGGTAATAATAACAGGCGATTAACCTCGCAAATATTATCTACTTTGTTTAAGGGCGTTATGACTTTAAAAAATATTAATCGTACTACGAATACCAAAATTGCCAATGAAGGTATCCGAAGTACTAATAACATTACTGCTTTTAATAAAGTTAATCACGCTTTGGGTGACGTGTATTTAGTTGGTGCAGGTCCTGGAGACCCTGACTTATTAACGATTAAAGCACTAAAAGTCATTCAGAAAACAGATGTGATTGTTTTTGATAATTTGGTTAGCCAAGAAATTAGAGCGTTATTTCCTACTACTTCAGAATTAATCTATGTAGGTAAAAGGAAAGGTGCTCACAGTTATACCCAAGCAGATATCAACCAACTTTTGATTGAAAAATCTCAACAGGGATTAAGTGTTTGTCGATTAAAAGGTGGAGATGCATTTGTTTTTGGTCGTGGCGGGGAAGAAATGCTGCTACTAAAAGAACAAGGTATTGAAGTACAAATAGTGCCTGGTATTACAGCTGCTGCAGGTTGTAGTAGTTATGCTGGAATTCCCTTAACCCATCGTGGATTGGCGCAAGGTTGTACTTTTGTTACCGCGCATGGCGAAAAAGAACTTGATATTCAATGGCAATGTTTAGCAAAACTAAACCATACATTAGTTTTTTATATGGGACTTAGTAAAGCAAAAATGATTGAAACTGAACTTATCGCGGCGGGCATGAATTTAGAAATGCCAATTGCGATTATTGAAAAAGGATGTTGTCCAGAACAAAGAGTCATTACAGGTACTATTAAGCAACTCGCTTCATTAGTTATACAGCACCAAATGAAATCACCCTCGTTAATTATGGTTGGAGAAGTGGTTTCACTTTCCAAGCAATTGCAATGGGTTAAATCTCAAAAGAGCGTTGATAGTGTTATTAATCAACTTTCTGCATAAAACGAACTAACCAAAGTAACATTAAAAAGATAGGAATTAACCAATATGAGCAAACAACGCATTATTGTAGTTGGCAACGGCATGGTAGGCCACAAGTTTATTGATAACATCATTACTGATGATGAAAGCAATTATGAAGTCATTACCTTCTCAGAAGAGTCACGGCTTGCCTACGACCGAGTTCAACTCAGCTACTTTTTCTCAGGAAAAAGTGCAGAGGATTTAGCGTTAACAGATGCTAACTACTACCAAGAAAATGGTATTAAGTTTGTTCTTAACGATAAAGTGGTTGATTTAGACTTTGCTAACAAACAAGTGATTACTGCGAGTGGTCGTAAAGAAAGTTATGACAAATTAGTGTTAGCCACTGGGTCTTTTCCTTTTGTGCCACCTATTCCTGGTAATGATCAAGAACATTGTCATGTATATCGTACTATTGATGATTTAGAAGACATTACTGAATCAGGAAAAACAAGTAAAATTGGTGTTGTTATTGGTGGTGGATTATTAGGCCTTGAAGCTGGTAATGCGTTAGTTAACTTAGGTCTTGAAACCCATATTGTTGAATTTGCTCCGCGCTTAATGGCCGTGCAATTAGATGATGGTGGTGGCGCGCTATTACGTAGAAAAATTGAAGAGCTTGGCGTAAAAGTACATACCGATAAAGCAACGACTGAAATTATTGCTGGCGAAACAAGTCGTTACAGAATGAACTTTGCTGATGGCAGTTTCTTAGAAACGGATACGATCATCTTTTCTGCAGGTATTCGTCCTCAAGATGAATTAGCTCGTTCTTCTGGTATACAAATCGGTGAACGTGGCGGTATTGTGATTAATAATTATTGCGAAACTAACGTCGAAGATGTTTTTGCGATTGGTGAATGTGCACTATGGGAAAACTTTATTTTCGGATTAGTCGCTCCTGGTTATCAAATGGCTAAAGTACTTGCTTCGCACTTAAAAGGTGGCTCTGATTTAGCGTTCACTGGTGCTGACATGAGTACTAAATTAAAATTATTAGGGGTAGATGTTGCCAGTATTGGTGAAGTACATGGCAGAACGCCTGGTGCTCAATCTTATACTTATAATGATGAAATCGAACAAGTCTATAAACGCCTTATTGTATCGGAAGACGGTAAAAAGTTAGTCGGTGCTGTGTTAGTCGGTGATGTGGATGCTTATGGTTCATTATTACAACTGAAATTAAATGATATGGATTTGCCAGAAAATCCAAGTGCTCTTATTTTACCAAGTGCTGGAGAAGCACCTGCAGGTTTAGGTGTTGACGCATTACCAGACACAGCAGCCATTTGTTCGTGTTTTGATGTCACTAAAGGTGATATCAAAGATGCAGTTGCTGCGGGTTGTTGTACCATGGCAGACCTTAAAGGTTCAACTAAAGCGACAACGGGTTGTGGTGGTTGTACCGCGCTAGCAAAACAAGTCTTAGACAGTGAATTAGTAAGTCTTGGTTTTGAAGTTAAAAAAGATATTTGTGAGCATTTTGCCTATTCTCGCCAAGAATTAGCTGACATCGTCCGTGTTAAAAAGATTAAAACATTCTCTGCTTTATTAACTGAATGTGGATCAGGTATTGGTTGTGAAATTTGTAAACCAGCAGCTGCGAATATTCTTGCATCATACTGGAATGAGTATGTATTAGAAGATGCCCATGTTGGATTGCAAGATACTAACGATAACTACCTAGGTAACATGCAAAAGGACGGTACTTATTCTGTTGTTCCTCGTATGCCAGGTGGTGAAGTAACGCCTGATGGTTTAATTTTGATCGGTCAAATCGCTAAAGAGTTCAATCTTTATACTAAAGTGACCGGTGGTGCACGTGTTGATTTATTTGGTGCACAGTTACATGAGTTACCAACTATCTGGAAAAAATTAGTCGATGGTGGTTTTGAAACAGGGCATGCTTACGGTAAATCTTTACGTACCGTTAAATCTTGTGTTGGTAATACTTGGTGTCGTTACGGCGTTAAAAATAGTATTGGTTTCGCAATTGAGCTTGAAAATCGTTACAAAGGTTTACGCTCTCCTCATAAAGTGAAATTTGGTGTGTCTGGTTGTACGCGTGAGTGTGCTGAAGCCCAGGGTAAAGATTTTGGTTTAATCGCAACCGAAGGTGGTTGGAACCTTTACTTTGGTGGTAACGGCGGTATGCGTCCTCGCCATGGTGATTTATTTGCATCTGATTTAACTGATGAACAAGTTCGAACCTATATTGACCGTATCTATATGTTTTATATCCGCACTGCAGACCGTTTACAACGTACCTCTGTCTGGTTAGAAAACTTAGAAGGTGGCATTGAGTACTTACGTGATGTAGTGATCAACGATTCATTAAACGTTAATGCAGAATTAGAAGCTGAAATGAACAGCAACGTTGCAAATTACCAATGTGAATGGAAAACAACGATTGAAAGCCCTGAAAAACTGAAACGCTTTACACACTTCATTAATAGTAAAGAAGAAGATTCAGGCCTTGCCTTCAAAGTGGTAAGGGGTCAACGCTTCCCTTTAGTAAAAGAAATTGAAGTCGTAGAATTAGTTTAATAGGAGTCAAAGAAATGGAAACTACAACAATGAATACTGCATGGACAAATATTTGCCCTGTTAATGACTTAACACCTAATGCTGGCATTTGTGCTTTGTTTAACGAACAACAAGTTGCGATTTTTTTATGTAAAGAAAGCAACAATGTTTTTGCAATTGCTAATTTTGACCCTTTTGGTCAAGCAAATGTATTATCACGTGGCATCATCGGCTCAACAGAAGATATTACTTATGTTGCATCGCCTTTGTATAAACAACGCTTCAATTTGCTAACGGGAGAATGTTTAGATTCTTCTGAACACAGCATTAAAACCTTTGCAGTGCGCATTGATAATAATGAAGTGCAATTGAAAGAAGCAAGTTAATAACATTCTTAGTGATTTATTAAACTAATTAATGCCCTGTTTAACAGGGCATTTATTTAAAACCAAACAAATAGGATTTATTTTGAGTACAAATTCATTTAATATTTTTTCTTTCCAAGGAAAAATGAAAACATTACACCTAAGCTGGATGGCCTTTTTTATTACTTTTGCTGTGTGGTTTAACTTTGCTCCTTTATTACAGTCTGTAAAAGAAACATTAGGTTTAACAACAGAAGAAATAAAAACGCTTCTTATTCTTAATGTTGCTATTACTATCCCAGCACGAGTCATTATCGGCTCTTTAACGGATAAATATGGTCCACGTATTGTTTATTCTGCATTACTATTTTTATGTTCTATCCCGTGTTTTACCTTTGCATTTTCTGAAACTTTCCTTGAAGCCGCTATTTCACGTTTCGCGTTAGGTTTCATTGGTGCTGGTTTTGTTATTGGTATTCGTCTTGTTTCTGAGTGGTTCCCTCATAATGAACTTGGTACTGCGGAAGGTATTTATGGAGGATGGGGTAACTTTGGTAGTGCTGCTGCCGCTTTCTCTTTACCAACGATCGCTTTGTTATTTGGTGGTGATGATGGATGGCGTTATGCGATGGTAGTAACGGGTCTTTTAAGTCTTGCTTTCTCATTTGTTTTTTATGCGAATGTGAGTGATACTCCTAAAGGTTCAACTTACTTCAAACCTGCTAACTTAACAGCAATGGAAGTGACCTCTAAAGGTGATTTCTTTTTATTACTTGTTATGAAAATACCTATGTATGCAGCATTAGCGTTATTAACTTGGAAATTATCACCAAGTAATATCAATATGCTGTCTAGCGAAGCCTGTTACATTATTTATGCTTTATTAGTATTGCTTTACTTATATGAATGGTCACAGGTTTGGAAAGTAAATAAAAGTATCTTTACTACGCCAGTAGAAGAAATTCATCGCTACAAATTTAAACAAGTTGCAGTATTAAACGTGCTTTATTTTGCAACCTTTGGTTCTGAATTAGCGGTCGTTTCGATGTTACCTCTGTTCTTTTTAGAAACTTTTGAATTAACACCGGTTGTTGCGGGAATGGTGGCATCAGCTTATGCATTTATGAACTTAGTGTCTCGTCCTGGTGGTGGTTGGTTGTCAGATCGTTTTGGCCGTAAATCAACGTTAATCATTTTGACTGCTGGTTTAGCTTTGGGTTATTTATTAATGGCACAAATCACCGGGCATTGGACGTTATGGGTAGCGGTAGCTGCAGCTATGTTATGTTCTTTCTTTGTACAAGCGGGTGAAGGTGCTGTATTTGCAACGGTTCCATTAATCAAACGTCGTATGACGGGGCAAATTGCTGGTATGACAGGCGCTTACGGAAACGTTGGTGCAGTGGTATACCTTACTATATTGTCTTTTGTAGATTATCAAACCTTCTTCTATGTTATCGCATTAACTGCTTTTGGTGGTTTAGTCACTTTACTGTTTATGACTGAGCCAAAGGGTAAAATTGCTGAAGTTAACGAAGATGGTAGTGTTACATTAATTGATGTGGGTAGCCACTAAGTAATTACTCAGGGCGTCGCTATTTAAGCCTATTTCATCGTTGGAAAATGCTCATTTAAACGACTAAACTGCGCTTTTCCGCCTTGAACTAAGCCTAAATAGCTTAGTCCTGAGCATTTACAAACTAATTTGCTAAAACTTCTTAATTTGAGAAGTATTGAGTAAATACATAAAATATGTGGAAATCTGAATATGAGTAAAGAAGTAAGCCCAAAACTGGATATCGCTATCGGTGGTCTTTCAACAACGGGCAGACGGGAGGTTAATCAAGATGCCTTTGCCGTTAAGCAACCAAGCTCATATTCAGAAAAAAAATTTAAGGGCGTGGTTGCCTGTATTGCTGACGGCGTAAGTTGTAGTAGTAATGGGCAACAAGCTAGCCAAACCAGTGTCACTCAATTTATCGACGACTATTACAGTACCAATGAAAGTTGGGATGTTAAGAAGTCAGCGAGTAAAGTGCTCAACTCTTTAAATGCTTGGTTATATCATCATAGCAAAGGGGATGCGCGTCATAATGGTTTGATCACCACTTTCAGTAGCCTCATTTTCAAATCAACCTCTGCCCATATTTTCCATGTTGGTGATAGTCGTATTTACCGCTATCGCAATGGCACCTTAACACTGTTAACTAAAGATCATTGTCGCTCTACACATGGTAACAAAAGTGTGTTGGTTCGTGCTTTGGGCATGGATTGTCATGTTGATATTGACTATCGAAGTGTGTCATTACAACAAGGTGATATATTTTTATTATCCAGTGATGGTGTTCATGATGTATTAGGTGACAAAGCGCTCGCGAAGCACCTTGCTTGTCATGAACAAATAGACGTTACTGCAAAAACACTTGAGGTACTCTCTAAAACAATTTGTGAGGATGCCTTTAACCAAGGAAGCGCTGATAACCTTAGTTGCTTAATATTGAAAATAGGGCAGTTACCTAATTCTGATATCAATGATGTTTTTCAAGACCTGACTAAGTTAGTTATTCCTCCTGCAATGCAAGTTGGTAATGAAATCGATGGTTTTAAGGTGGATAAAATATTACATCAAGGTGCACGCAGCCATGTCTATTTAGCCACGGAAAAAACAACCAAACGTCGTGTTGTTTTAAAAATGCCTTCTTTGAATTATGTGGATGATAACGCCTATCTTGATGGCTTTTATAAAGAGCAATGGGTAGGACAAAGACTTAATCATCCTAGTATTATGGCTATCCATCCACGTATTGAAAAATCACCTTTTTTGTACCACATTTGTGAATATGTTGAAGGTATTACTTTGCGTCAATGGATGCATGAAAATCCTGAACCGGCTTTAGACAATGTGGTCAGTATTATAAAAAAAGTCGTTGATTCGGTACGTGTTTTACAAAGATCAGCAATGGTTCATCGTGATTTAAAACCAGAAAATATTCTTATTAGTAAAAATAATCACATTACACTGATTGATTTTGGCACCGTTAAAATTAGTGGCTTAGATGAAATATCAAAATTGGTTGAAGAAGTGCCATTAGGTGCCGCCGATTATATTGCGCCTGAGTACCTTTATTTGGGTGAAACGAGTGCCTTATCAGATTTGTTTTCTATTGGGGTGATTACTTATGAGCTACTTTCAGGTGGCTTACCCTACCAGGAAAATAATCAACAATCATTGCAAAAAGCCGTTAATAGCCATTGGCAATATCGTGATATTCAACAATTTCGAACGGCTATTCCCAAACATCTTAATCAAGTATTGATGAAAGTAACACATCCTACTGTTGATAAACGTTATTCATCGATGAGTGAATTTGTTAGTGAGTTACAAAGAGTGACGCCACGAGCAGATGTGAGTATCAATAAGCCTCCTTTGATTGAGAGCCATCCACTTACGTTTTGGAAATCGATGTCAGCTATTTTATTTGCGATCGCTTTATTAGAGCTATTCCTTTTAATTGCTAATCAATAATTAGTTAGCCGTTTTTCTTTATGTATTAGTGGAATGGCTTATCAATTGTTTTTTATTCATAAAAGCTGCATAAATATCTATTTAAAGTGTAAATATAGACTGCTAAATTTGAAAATTGAAACACTTTTCCTTATGATGCATGCAACTATTCAACACAATCTACATTTATCATTTAGGAAATTATAATGACCACATATAACATCGCATTATTGGCGGGTGACGGTATCGGCCCAGAAGTAATGAAAGAAGCCGTTAAAGTATTAAAATTAGTTGAACAACGCAACGCTGATGTAAACTTTGAACTAAACGACGTCTTGTTTGGTGCTGTAGCTTACTTTGCAACAGGTAAAGCATTTCCTGATGAAACTAAAGCCGCTTGTGATAAAGCAGATGCTATTCTTAAAGGCACAATTGGTCTGAACCACGAAGATTCTCAAAAAATACCTGTTGATGAGCAACCAGAGCGTGGTGCGTTATTACCTTTACGTCGTCGTTACAATACATACGCAAATTTCCGTCCTGTATACTTACCAAAAGGCTTAGCACACTTTTCTCCGCTTAAAGAATCAGTTGTCGGTGAAGGCATTGATATCATGCTAATTCGTGAGCTTGTCGGTGGTTTGTACTTTGGTGAAAAAGAAACGGGCGTAGATGCACAAGGTCGTCGTTTTGTACGTGAAGTACTTGAATACGATGAAGATCAAATCCGTCAAATTGTACGTGTTGGTTTTGAAGTTTCAATGAAACGTAAAAAAGTAATGCATAACATTCATAAATCAAACGTTTTAAAATCAAGCGTATTATGGAATGAAATTGTAGAAGAAGAAAAAGCAAACTTCCCTGAAGTTGAAGTTATCAATATTTTAGTTGATGCTGCTGCTACTTACCTATGTCTAAAACCAACGATGTTTGATGTGATGGTGATGGAAAATATGTTTGGTGATATTTTAAGTGACCAAGGTGGTGGTATCTTAGGTTCTTTAGGTCTTATGCCTTCAGCTTGTAAAGGTCCTGAAAAATCTTACTACGAACCATCTCATGGTTCAGCGCCAGATATCGCAGGTAAAGGTATTGCAAACCCATACTCAATGATTGGTTCTGTTGCATTGATGTTAGAAATGAGCTTTGGAATGGAAAAAGAAGCTAAAAACCTTTGGGCTGCTATGCAAGGCGTATTTGAAGATGGTTTCTCAACATCTGATCTTTCTAAAGAAGGTGAAGCAAACTTAGTAAGTACTGCTGAATTTGGTGATTTAGTGTGTGCAAAATTAGCTAAAATGCCAGTGTAGTTTTTACTGAGATATTTAGTCTATAAAAAAACCACGTTGATACGTGGTTTTTTAGTATAAAAGGCACAATAAACAAGGAGCAGAACTTTATAAATAATGGTCTTTTTGGCTATCTACAATGTATCAATAACTACAATGTATTAATAATCAACCCAAGGGATTCCTTTCTCAAGCCATTCCACATCACCATTTAAAATACTTTTCGCTAATTTATTTTCTTTATGATCATCATTATTACTCAAGGTATCAAATAATCTTTCAATTTTTCTTTTTCTATTCAAGCAAAATACATCTGCAAGATATTGAGGAGTTAGATCCTCTGGATTGGCATCCAATTTAGATTTAGCAAAAGAGCATGTCACTGCCATTGCAAATAACTCGGTACCTACTTCCATTAACAGGCCTAAAATGTGTTGCTTACGCTCTAATCGGTCTTGGTATAAGCCAATGTAATGGAAAATAGTACGTGCCAATTTATGTGCATTGCTTTCAACGTAGGAGAGATGTTTAGAGAGTTTTCCAAGTTTATCGTTTGATGCCCATAAAGTGCTATTTACCCATTGAGTCGGATACCAAGTGCTATAAAAACTGGCCAGTTTGACACCTGCTTGTATTTTCTGTTCAACGGGCAGGTTTTTCTTAAGTAGATCTGCAGCTACTTTTAAATGGGGATCCATGGCTTCACGAGCCAAGAATAATTTCATTATGTCTGTCGTACCTTCAATAATACGGTTGATACGGCAATCTCGCATTAAGCGCTCAATGGGGTAGGGTTTTTCACCGCGCGCTTTTAATGAGGAAGCTTTTTCATAACCGCGGCCACCTCGAAGTTGCAGGGTGGTATCCACTACTTCCCAGGCCAGTTCAGAACAGAATAATTTGGCCATGGCAGCTTCTATACGTAGGTCGTTGTTAGGATCATCCGCCATATGTGAAGTTAAATAGGTGACGGCTTCCATGGCAAAGGTACTTGAGGCAATAAAGGCTATTTTTTTAGCTCCAGCTTCATGTTTACCGATAGGCATCCCCCATTGTACGCGTTCATTCCCCCAGTCACGAGCAACGGCTAAACAATATTTCCCCATACCTGTCGCGGCAGCTGGTAAGGTTAAGCGACCAGTATTTAAAGTTGCTAGGGCTAGTTTTAAACCTTTTCCTTCACCTAAAATTATATTTTCAAGAGGTACTTTGACATTGGTAAATTTAATTAAACCATTTTGAATACCACGAATTCCCATGAAATCACAACGATGTAGCACCTCCATACCCGGCATTGCTTTTTCGACAATAAAAGCAGTGATCTGTTTAACTTGTTTACCATTTGTTAAGGTTTTTGGTTGAGTTTGTGCCATGACCACTAATACATCGGCAATTAAGCCGTTAGTGCACCATAGTTTAATACCGTTAATGAGATAATGTTTACCATCCTTGCTGAGTGTTGCAGTGGTTTCCATTTTAGCTGGGTCTGAACCGACTTCTGGCTCTGTCAGTGCAAAAGCCGATATTTTTCCTGCACGAAATTGTGGCAGGTATTTATCTTTTTGTTGCTCTGTACCAAACATTTTTAAGGGTTGAGGTACACCAATGGATTGGTGAGCACTTAACAATACGGCCGTCGATCCACAGTGTGCTGAAATAGCCATCATAACGCGATTGTAATTGACCTGTGATAAACCTAAGCCGTTGTACTTTTTAGGGACTTTCATTGCAAACAGTCCCATTTTGATTAACCCTTGTATGACGTCATCGGGAATGGTTTGTGTCGCATCCACTTGTTCGGCATCGAGATGATTTATTAAGAATTCGCAAACCTCTGCGACTAGTTTATCGCCGATATTTTGTTCTTCACTGGTTTGTGTCGGGAAAGGGAAAATAAGATCCGTTTGGCAAGTACCCATAAACAGCTGTCCCGCAAAACTTTTTTGCTGTAAATCATTATCACGAGCAGCTTCAGTCAAGTTAAGGGACGCGGCTTTATCGGCATTCATTTTAGAGGTATCAATGATCGTCTGTTCATCAGAAGCGAGATCAGATTGTTTATCAAGTTGTTGTTGATTTTTCTGTGTCGATTTAGTCATTTTCTTCTCCCCCATAAAATGTTTGCTGTGTTTGGGCTTTGTCTAATAATAACTTGCTTGGTTTAAAACGCTCTCCGTGTAGTTTCGATAATTCAGTTAATTTTTCACATATATTTTGTAAACCTTGGTTGTCTGCATATTTTAATAATCCTCCTTGGAAAGCAGGAAAACCTGTTCCCATAATCATCGCCATATCAAGGTAAGCAGGGTTGTTAATAATGCCTTCTTCTAGACATCGAACCGCTTCATTAACCATGATTAAAATACAACGGTCAACAATTTGCTCTGCGGTAAATATTTTTACGTCAATTTGATTTTCAGACCGATAAAAAGTCAAAATGGTATCGATATTTTTATTATATTGTGGCTCTGATTTCGGATGATGTTGATAGAACCCTGAACCTGATTTTTTACCTAATAATTTTTCTTCGATAAAGATTTGATGAAAAATGCCGGCCACTTTCATTCGTGTTCCGTAGGCTTCTTCTAGTATTGTTGCAACGTGAAATCCAATATCTATACCCACTTCATCAGCGAGTACAAAAGGGCCCATCGGCAAACCAAATTGCTCAATGCTTTCATCTATTTCAAGTACATTACTGCCTTCTTGTAGAATCAGTGCTGCTTCATTTAACATTGGAATAAGTATTCGGTTCACTAAAAAACCGGCACAGTCGCCGACCACAATCGGTGTTTTACCGAGCTGTTTAGTTAGAGCAACTGTTGATGCAATGGTTTGCTGGCTGGTATGAATACTGGGTATAATTTCCACCAAAGGCATTCGATTAACGGGATTAAAAAAATGCATACCAATCATATTTTCAGGTCGTTTCAGAGCCGTTGCCATTTCTGTAATAGACAGGCTAGAGGTATTGGAGGCTAAAATAGCCTGTGTTGGTAATTGTGCTTCAACTTCTCTCAGGACTGACTTTTTAATGGCCATATTTTCAACCACGGCTTCAATAACAACATCCATTTGTTTAAAACCATTGTAGTTGACGCAACCTGCAATATGATTCATTTTATAACGAACTTGATTGGGTTTAATTTTTCTTATTTTCTGTAATTGTTGATAATAGTTATTTGCTGTTTGATAGCCTTTAGCAACGGCATCCCATTCGATATCTTTTAATCGAACGTCGATATCTTTGTTAGAAAATAACCAAGCAATACCGCCACCCATTACGCCAGCTCCTAGCACCGCACTTTTGTTAACGGGTAATGTAGTGAGATTGTTAGCACTGATACCGGTTTCTTTTTTTAGGGCTTCATTGGTAAAGAATAACTGAATCAGATTTTTACTAATATCAGTGATGGCGACTTCTGAAAAGCCTGTTAATTCAACTTCAAGTGCTTCATCGATAGAAAGGTTCACACTTTCTTTTATCACCTCAAGTGCTTTGATAGGGGCAGGATAATGTCCTTTAGTTTTGGTCATTAAACTTTGATAAGCTTTGTTAAAAATAATTTTTTGCCCAAGTGGGTTATCTTCTAATAATTTTTGACTGAAGTCTTTTTGGCGTTTCTCAAAGAGTCTTTTTTCAAGAGCCGGATCGGTCAATAAAGAGTGTGTAAACGTGTCAATAAAATCCCGTGATTGTGTGTGATTGTATATTGCATCTACTAGTTTCAAACTTAATGCTTTTTTCGCAGGAATAAGTTTTGCGCTTAAAATTAATTGCAGGGCTTTTTGTAAGCCAATTAACCTTGGTAAACGAACGCATCCACCAAAACCTGGGATAATACCTAAATTTACTTCAGGTAATCCAATCAATGCTTTTTTATCATCGCTGATAATCCGATATTGACATGCCAGTGCCAATTCACAGCCTCCGCCTACGCAAGCACCATTAATGACCGCCAATGTGGGGAAAGGTAATTGTGTTATTTGATGAAGAATTTGTTGCCCAAAACGCGCTTTCTCATAGGCTTCTTCTTTGCTTCGAATATTTTTTATTTCATTGATGTCTGCACCAGCAATAAAGATGCCTTGTTTAGCGCTTTCAAAGACTAATAGTTTGATTTGTGTATTTAAAGCGAGGCTTGATAAATGCTCTTTAAGTTCGATTAATGTTTTACCATCGAGCTTATTGATTTTTTCATTCTCAAAATCAAAGAGTAGAGTGGCAATACCTGTTTCAGTCATAGACAATGTAAAATTCATTGGATCCGCTCCTGATGATTTATTTAATTATTCAACTTCTAAGGCCAGCGACGCACCTTGACCACCACCAATACATAAAGTGACTAAACCACAATTTTTATTTTGGGCTCGTAATGCCTTCAACATGGTGATCACTAATCTTGTGCCTGTTGCCCCCACTGGGTGTCCAAGGGCAATGGCACCACCATGAATATTTAACGTATCTGCGTTGATTTCACCCAAGGCTTGATGCTTATTTAAATGGCTTTGTGCAAACTTAGCTGATGAGAAAGCGCATTGATTGGCAATCACTTGCGCCGCGAAAGCTTCATTAAGTTCAATAAGGTCAAAGTCAGTCATTTTCATTGCTGATTTAGCGAGTAATTTACTGGTGGCATACACGGGGCCTAAACCCATACGATCAGGGCCTAAACCCGCGTAAGCATAATCACGTAAATAACCTAAGGGCTGATAACCTAATGCCTTTGCTTTACTTTCTAACATGATTAAAACAGCACCGGCACCATCTGTTATTGGGCAAGCATTAGCCACCGTGATTGAACCTGCTGTTCGGTCAAAAAAGGGCTTTAATTTGGCTAGTTTTTCAATACTTTGATCGGCGCGTATTGAGTTATCCGTTAATTGTGCTTTATGGTAATGTGGTGGCAATAAAATAGGGTGAATTTCACTTTCAAAAAAGCCATGCTGTTGTGCACTTGCCGCTTTTAAGTGTGAATGTAATGCATAGTTATCTTGCTCTTCTCGACTGATACTAAATTCCCGTGCTAATACTTCGGCAGTTTGCCCCATATTTAACCCACAGATAGGGTCTGTTAAACCTTCAATGATTGAGATGACAGGTTTGAGATAAGTGGGTCTAAATTGAGCTAATAGGGAGAGTTTTTGAGCGGTGGATTTTGCTTTCATTAAATCATTGAACAGTGAGGTCATTTTACTGCCAAATTTCAGTGGATATTGGCTCATGCTCTCAGTACCACCAGCAATCACGATTTCACCAGCACCTGCTAACAACTTCTCATAACCCGTGGTAATAGATTGCATGCCTGAAGCACAATTGCGATGTACGGTATATGCAATAAGATCTTCTGGTAAACCTGCTTTTAATGCGATAACGCGAGCAATATTACAAGCATTTGAAGGTTGCCCGACATTACCCATGATCAGTTCATCAATGAGATTGACATCGATATCTGTTTTCGCGAGTAATTCTTTGACGATTACCGCGCCTAAATCATCTGGGGCAATATTGGCCATTTCACTACCAGCTTTACAAAATGGTGAGCGTATTCCGTCTACAATTGCTAATCTTTCTTTCATGATTCTCTCCCATAATAGCCGTAAATGTTTCAAGTGCTTTAAATGGAACTAATTGAAATAATGAACTAATAATTATTTGTAAAAATCGTCGATAATATGTTTAAATTTTTCTTCAACAACATGTCGACGTAGTTTCATGGTTGGTGTTAATTCACCTGTTTCAATGGTAATAGGGTGTTTAACGAATTTATATTTTTTGATTGTTTCCCATGAGCTCAGATGCGCATTAACGGCATCAACGGTTTTTTTAATTTCATCGTAGACTTCGTTAGAATTTAAAAACTCACTGTTACTCATATCACTATAGCCTCGATGTTCTCGGATAGCATCAAGGTTTTCGTAATCTGGAAATAATAAACAAGATACAAAACGATGGTTTTCACCAATGATGGCAGCCATGTCGATGAGTGGTGATTTGCATAGTTTTTGCTCAATAGGCACTGGGCTGACGTATTTACCGTTAGAGGTTTTAAAGACTTCTTTTTTACGCCCGGTAATCGAGAGATATCCTTCTTCATCGAGAGAACCTAAATCGCCAGTATGTAACCAACCATCTTCAGTTATTACTTCCTCAGTTGCTTGTTGATTATTATGATACCCATTCATAATATTTGGGCCTCTCGCAAGTATTTCATTATCGCTGGCGATTTTAACTTCTACGCCAGGAAATATTTTACCTACTGTGCGATAACGGACATTACCTGGATAATTAACAGCAAGCACTGGAGAGCTTTCGGTTAATCCATAACCTTGGTAAAGATTAAAGCCAATATTGCTAAAAAAGTGCTCCATACTTTCACTCAATGCAGAACCGCCAACAATCAGCATTTGTAAGTTTCCACCTAAAGCCGTGCGCAATTTACTGTAAATCAGTTTATCGTAAAGTTTATCGAGCAAAGTATTGGAGCCTGGCACTTTATTGATGGCGCGTTCAAAGGCATTAGCCATTAATTTACGTTTTAAGGGAGTCTGTTCATCGATACGATTGCTCATCTTGGCGTAAACTTTTTCTAATAAACGTGGCACTAAGGTGATAGCAGTGGGTTTTATTTCACGTAATAAATCACCCACCTTTTTTATATCGTCCGCAAAAAATAATGGCGTGCCAGTGGAGATATAAAAATAAGCGACCATACGTTCAAAAACATGAGCCAGCGGTAAACAAGTGAGGATTTTATCTTTGCGTGGATCAAGTGGGAAACGTTGCTGGGTAGCTTTTATTTGTGAAATTAAATTTTTATGCGTTATTTCAACCCCTTTAGGTGTCCCTGTTGAACCACTGGTGTAAATAATAGTGGCAATATCCTCAGGCAAAACTTGCTCGCGTAGGGTGGCAAATAATTGTGGTTCTTGTTTAGATAATTTATCGCCGAGTGCCAACAGTGTTTGAAAACTGATTGCATTTTTTTCTGAATAACTGTTTTCTAAGGTAATTACTTTTTTAAAGTCTGTTAATGCAACGGCGATATTCTCATCAAGCTGATTGACATCATTAATAAAAATGTAATTAATATCACTGTCGGCTTTCTGAAAAGCAAAATGTTTACTGGAGACATTTGCAAACATCGGCACAGAAATAGCGCGATTAAGCATGATAGCGAGATCTATCATGATCCATTGTGGGGAAGGCGGAGATATAATAGCAAAGCCTTCATTTTGTTTGACACCTAAAGCACGTAAACCTAAAGCTAATCGACGGATTGTCTCATTAAATTTTTCGCTTGATAGCGACTTCCATTGTCCACGGTATTTATAGTTTAATGCGCCCGAATTTGTGTAAGTATTAACCACATGCTGAATCATCTCGGGAATAGTAGTGTAGTTAGGCATATTTATCCTTAGGCTAAATAATGTAGTTATATAAAGAAGTTAGCACTTTTACTGTAATATAGACTAAGCGACTGCTTTGTGGTTAATTTGATTGTGTTAAAACTTGCACTGAGTACAAAAAACGAGAAAATATGGAACATTTAACACAACTTGATGGCCTTATATTGTCACGACAACAGCGTGATACTGCTGAAGGTATTGAGCTTACATTGTGGATTAAAAGTGAAATGGGGGCATGTCAGGTTGTGCTTTCGCAGCAAACGACGGTTTTCCTGATTAAGCTTGATGATTTAAATGCCGCTCAAGCGCTTTGGCAGACTCAAAATTTAAGGGTTAAAGAAGTTCGCCCTCTGTCTTTATTAAACTTTAATCAACAACCTGTCGTTGCCATTTATAGTTTAACCATGGCTGAGTCTCGGTTATTACAACAGCCGCTTAGCGACCAGGCTATCGCAACCTATGAAACGGATATAAAATTCAGCGACCGTTATCTGATGGAGCGTTTCATTTATGGTCACGTGCGAGTGACGGGGCATATTCAAAAAAAAGGGCGACATTATTATTGTGTTAATCCTAAATTAAGCCCTTGTAAAACCGATATCGTCCCGGTTACTGTTTCTTTAGATATTGAATGCAGCCCAGAACAAATGTTATACAGTGTTGGCTTGAGTGGTGAAAATAAGACCAATAATTGTGTCATTATGGTCGGAGAAGAACGCCCCTGTGAAGATGTCAATATTATTTGGGTTAACGATGAATTAAGTCTGCTTGTTACACTACAAAATTGGTTTAAAGAAAATGATCCCGACATTATTATTGGTTGGGCGGTGGTTAATTTTGATATGCGTTTACTGGCTGAGCGGGCCAAGTTATATCACTTTAAATTGTGTTTAGGCAGAGATAATAAAGGCTTACATTGGTACTCACATCAAGAGTCAAAAGAGCAAGGTACTTTAATACTTAACGGGCGGGTTGCTTTAGATGGTATTGAGCAACTAAAAAATAGTAGTTGGTACTTTGATAGTTTTAGTTTAGAAAATGTCAGTCAATCCTTATTTTCTGAAGGTAAGTTAATCACAGAAGACAACAGTGTGTTTTTTGATAAAGGCCTTGAAATAAAATATCAATATGAAAACACACCATTAAAATTAGCTGCTTATAACCTTCAAGACTGTTTATTAGTGGAACGGATTTTTAAACATGCTCATCTCATTGAATATGCCATTCAAAGGGCTACATTGACTGGCTTGGCGCTTGATAGACGCGGTGCCTCTGTGGCTGCTTTTACCAACTTATATTTACCTTTATTACACCGTAGTGGTTATATCGCGCCCAATATTGGTGATATTGAAGCACAACATTCACCGGGTGGTTTTGTGATGGAGTCAAAACCTGGTCTTTATGATTGGGTATTAGTACTTGATTTTAAAAGTCTATATCCTTCTATCATTCGCACTTTCAAGATAGATCCCTTAGGCATGATTGAAGGATTAAAAGAACCACAGGAAGATACTATTGCCGGTTTTAGAGGTGCTCGTTTTAGCCGAGAAAAACACCATTTACCAAAAATTTTAGATCATTTAAGTGCAGCACGAGAACAAGCTAAAAAAGTCAATAATCAACCTTTTTCACATGCAATAAAAATCATCATGAACAGTATGTATGGTGTGTTAGGCTCAGCCGGATGTCGTTTTCATGATACGCGTCTAGCAAGTTCAATTACCTTGCGTGGGCATGAAATCATGGTCGAAACAGGGACTTTTATTGAACAATTAGGTTTTGATGTTATCTACGGGGATACAGATTCAACCTTTGTATGGCTAAAAAATTGTGCTTCATTACAAGAAGCAAGCACAGTGGGTAAAATGCTTGAGAAGAAAATTAATTTACATTGGCAACAAAAAATTGAGACTGAATTTGCTTTACCGTCGTTATTAGAAATTGAATTTGAAACCTGCTTTAGTCGTTTTTTTATGCCCACTTTGCGTGGCTCAGATTCCGGTTCTAAAAAACGTTATGCAGGATTAAAAACCACTGAAAAAGGCAATGAAATTGTTTTTAAAGGCTTAGAAAGTGTTCGTAGTGATTGGACTGAATTAGCAAGGGATTTTCAACAATGTTTATTTGAAAAGATGTTTACCCATCAAAGTGTGACACAATTTATCATCAATACCGTCAATGAATTGAAAGCGGGTCAATTAGATAAAAAATTAGTTTATCATAAACGCCTGCGACGACCGCTTAATGCCTATGTTAAAAATATACCGCCACAGGTACGAGCCGCTAGACTGGCAGATGATCAAAATAAGAAGTTAGGACGGCCATTACGTTATCAACGGCAAGGGCGTATTGCTTATTTGATGACTCATAATGGACCAGAGCCAGTAGAATACTGCCAGTCTAATCTTGATTATCAACATTATATTGATAAACAATTGAAACCCATTTCAGACGCTATTTTACCTTTTTTGGATATTGATACTGATTTTGAAACATTGGTATCAGAGCAAATGCAATTATTTTAAATGCATTTTATTGGTAATGGGTAATGAATACATTAAGCCCCATAAACAAGTAAAATGACATTCTGAGGGCTTGGTGTCACAGAGATAACAAAAGCAAACATCGAAATAGCGATAATGAGTGATATGCCCATTTTTAACCTGCTTTAACAAGATAATCTAATATCGAAAAGAACAAGGGCAGTGTTCTATTTTTTTGTAATTCAATGTTGCGCATTTCCTTGGTCACGGCAATATCATGTAAAAGATGTGCAGGCAATTGTTGAAGTTGTTTTCGAGTTTGATACTGTCTATACAATAAACTTAAATTGTTTAAACTTTTCATGGTATTTATCCTTCAATACGTTATCAGAAGGATAATTGTAAATAATTTAACTTTTCAATACAGACTCAAAAAAACTTTTTATTTTAGATACAGATTGCCATATTTTTAACTGTATGCTCACGGTTAGGTAAATCTGTATGGACTATTTTGTATTTATTTGCGTAATATAAGAAACAAGGATACAAAATAGGTACGTTGAAATGAAACTATATGACAAAGTTGCTAATGATTTACGTGAAAATATTAATCAAGGATTATTTGTTGTGGGTGATAAATTACCTTCAATTCGTCAATTAACAGCACAATATAGTGTCAGTATTTCTACCGTGCAACAGGCTTATCACCGATTAGAAATGGAAAGCTTGATAGAAGCGCGCCCTAAATCAGGGTATTTTGTTTCTTTAAATAGTACCATTCCTGCTCGGCCAAAAACCTCTCGACCAGCTCAACGGCCAATAGATGTCTCGCAATGGCAAGCCGTACTCGAGGTTCTATTAATTAAGCAAAATGTTAATACGGTGCAGTTACAACATGCTATGCCGAATATGACTGAACCCAGCCTTAAGCCATTACTTAAAAAAATGACTGAATTAATGCGTCATCAAGTTGCGTTAAGTTTGCCCTATGGGGATATAACGGGATCTTTAGTTTTACGTGAACAGGTTGCGCAATTAATGTCTAATTCGGGTTGTGCTTTACACCCTGATGATTTGGTCATTACTTCTGGTTGCCAAGAAGCATTATCTGTCTGCTTAAGAGCAGTTACAGAACCAGAGGATATTGTTGCTGTTGAGTCACCTGGTTTTTATGGTTCAATGCAAGCGATTAAAACGGCCAATTTAAAAGCCATCGAAATACCCACTAATGCTGAAAGTGGTTTAAGCATAGAAGCTTTAGAATTGGCTCTGGAGCAATGGCCAATTAAAGCGATTTTAGTGACTCCGACTTGTAATAATCCAATGGGTTATACGATGTCAGAGTCGGATAAAAAACGTTTATATCAATTAGCACAAAGTTACGATATTAGCATTATCGAAGATGATATCTATGGTGATATTAGTTATCAATCTCCTCGACCTAAAACAATTAAATCTTTTGACGAAGACGGTAGGGTGTTGCTCTGTAGTTCTTTTTCTAAAACCGTAGCACCTGGAATTCGTGTTGGATGGATTGCACCCGGACGTTATCGTGATAAAGTAACTCATATTAAGTACGTGAGCAGTTCTATGTGTCCTGCGCTTCCACAGTTAGGCATTGCTGATTTTATTAAATCAGGTTTATATCATAAGCATACTCGACGGCTTAGATTATTGTATAAGCAAGGACGTGATCATTTGATTTCTTGCATAAAACGTTATTTCCCATCAGATACCCGTGTTAGTTTTCCACAGGGAGGTTATATTTTATGGGTTGAGCTTAATAAAAAATATGACACCATCAAATTAGCCTCTGAGTGTAAAGAAGGTGGTGTGAGTATTGCTGCTGGGCCATTATTTTCAGCAACCGGAAAGTATCGACATTGTATGCGTCTTAATTTTAGCGAGCAAACCGCAATTGAACGGGAGCAAGGCATCCGACAGTTAGCATTGTATATTAATCAGCAATCTTCATTCACTGATTATAAACTAATCAATTAATAACCAATTTCCATGTTAAATACTTAAAACACTATAGCGAGAACATGATAATGACTATGATAAATACCCGTTGTCCACATTGTTTATCAATGAATCGTTTACCAACCGACCGCCTTGAAGCTTCACCGAGTTGCGGACGTTGTAAAATGCCACTATTACAAGATGCACCGATTGAAGGGACTGGCGATAATTTAAGTGCCATTATTAAAGGTGAACAACCCGTAGTGATAGATTTTTGGGCACCTTGGTGCACCCCTTGTACTAATTTTGATCCTATTTTTTATGAGGAAGCAAAGCGTCATAAATCGGTACGTTTTGTGAAAGTTGATACCCAAGAACACCAACAATTGAGTGTGTTATATAATATTCGTAGTATTCCAACGTTATTAGTCTATAAACAAGGTAAAGTTGTAGATAAACTCAATGGTCCACTGCCTAAAAAAGAGTTTACACTTTGGCTGGCCCGAGCCTTAAATAAATAAAAAAACACCACTATAAAAATATTTTCTATTATTTAGTGTAAAGCTTGATCCTGTACTATTATTAATACTAATTATTTTAAGGTAAGCCTACCTTGACCTCATTATAGGCCGGAGGAGACTTGATCTCATACATTATCGAAATATCAGTGGTTGTATTATTGCTGATACTCTTTGGACAGATATATTATCTCAAAAAAGAACTCAGTATTAGAAAAAAAGCAGAGAATAAACTGCTTAATGAACCCTCATATCTACGTGAAATTCAACAGTATGCCCAGATAGGCCATTGGCAAATTGAAGCCAACGGTAATATTTTCTGGTCTAAGGAACTTTATCAGTTATTTGGACTTTCTCCTCAACATAAAGCAAACCTAGAATTATTTTCTTCGATTGTAAACGAGTCAGATTTTATCGGTTATAAAACGTCAATCGAAAATAGTCTGCAAACAGGCGCGGATCATTCTTTTCAATTTAAAATCACACGTCCAATTGATAACAGGGAATGTTGGATAGACTGTCGAGGAAAAGCCTCTTTTGACAACACAGGAAAATTGATCAATGTTTCTGGTTTTATTCAAGATATTACAGAGCAAAAAAACGCCATAGCAAAACTTAACGAGGCAGAAGATAAATACCGCGCTATGTTTGAAACCTCACTGATTGGTATGGTCTTAAATGATAACAAAGGTTCGCTACTTAAGTTTAATAAAGCCTTTCTTGATATCATTGGGTATTCAGCGGAAGAAGCACAATCATTGACATTTGGGGATATCACCCCTGACATTTATCAACAATTGCAACAGGATAAAATTAAATCACTGGCAGAAAAAGGTCGCTACGGACCCTTTGAAAAAGAATATATTCACAAGGAAGGTCACCTTGTTCCTGTTATTTTAAGTGGCGTTTCGGTTGTTGGAGAAGATAGCCAAACTTTTACTTGGTCGTGTATTCAAGATATTTCTATTAGTAAACAAATAGAATTGCGTGAAAAATCTCGTTTTCAGGTACTAGAATTAATTGCAAATAATGCACCGCTAATTGATATTCTAGAAGCGATTGTGAAAAGTATTGAAGTAGAAAATCCTAATATGTTGTGCACTGTACTGTTACTCGATGAGTCACAAAAACATTTAAGTATTGGTGCTGCACCAAGTTTACCAGGTTTTTATAATGATGTTATTGATGGCGTTAAAATTGGACTGGGCGTTGGTTCCTGTGGCACGGCTGCTTATTTGAATGAACGTGTTATTGTTGAAGATATTCAAACCCACCCTTATTGGGCTTCTTTTAAATCAATTGCAAGCAAAGCAGGCCTCGCATCATGCTGGTCTGAGCCCATTCGTTCTACACAAGGCAAGTTAGTTGGTACTTTTGCTATCTATCATTGTGAAATAAATACACCGATAAAATCTGATATTACATTAATTGAATATGTTGCTAATTTAGCAAGTATTGCTATTGAAAAGACACAAGCAAATTTAGCTTTAAAAGCCAGTGATGAACAAATGAACTTGGTATTAGCCGGTGCAGATCTTGGATTTTGGGATTGGAATTTAGTCACCGGTGAGGTGGACAGAAATGAGCGTTGGGCAACCATGCTCGGTTATACCTATCAAGAGATAAAAAAAACCACTAACCAATGGGCTGATTTTGTCCATCCGGATGATAGAAATAGAGCATGGCAATCCATTAATGATGTGCTTGAAGAACGTTCAAAGTCTCATTGTTTGGAATATCGTATGTTAACCAAAGAGGGTGATACTCTATGGATACATGATCAAGCAAATGTCATGAAACGCGATAATGATGGAAAGGCTCTGAGAATGAGCGGGACACATACGGATATTACTGACCGAAAAATTGCTGAACAAAAACTGCAGTTAGCTGCGAGTGTATTTTCTCATGCGCGCGAAAGTATTATTATTTCAGACACCAATGGCACCATTATTGATGTTAACGATATTTTCACTACCAATACCGGTTACAGCACTGAAGAAGCCATTGGTCAAAATACGCGTATTTTAAAATCAGGTAAACATAGCCCTGAGTTTTATGAGCAAATGTGGGAAGCATTATTAACAGAAGGTTATTGGTCAGGTGAAATATGGAATCGCCACAAAAATGGTCAATTATACGCTGAAATTAAAACCGTGAGTGCTGTCCGTGATGAATATGGTAATACGACTCACTATGTTGCTTTAGGCAGCGATATTACCGGATTAAAAGAACATCAGGATCAGTTAGAACGCATTGCTCATTACGATATTCTGACTAACTTACCTAATCGTGTATTACTTTCTGACCGACTCTCTCAAGCAATGTTGCAATGTCGCCGCCACGGTAATTCTTTAGCGGTCGTCTTTTTGGACCTTGATGGGTTTAAAGCGGTGAATGATGCTTATGGGCATGATATGGGAGATCAATTGTTAATTGCGATTTCTGTGCGTATGAAAAAGGTATTACGTAAAGGGGATAGCTTGGCACGTATAGGGGGAGATGAATTTGTTGCGGTATTAACCGATTTAACCTGTGCTGAAGAGTGCGAGCCAGCGTTAAAAAGATTTTTATCTGCAGCCGCGGAGCCAATCACTATTGCTGGAATCGTCTTTAAAGTATCGGTCAGTATTGGCGTAACATTGTATCCGCAAGATGATATCGATGCTGACCAACTGATGCGACATGCTGACCAAGCAATGTATGCCGCCAAAGAGTCTGGTAAAAATCGTTATCATTTCTTTGATACAGCACAAGATGATGCAGTCAAGACACAGCGAGAAAGTCTAGAAGCTATTCGAAGTGCATTAGATAACCAAGAATTTGTTTTATATTACCAACCTAAGGTAAATATGCGCACCGGTTCCGTCACGGGTAGTGAAGCACTTATTCGGTGGCAACATCCTGAGAGAGGATTATTAAGTCCAATCCAATTTTTACCTGAGATTGAAAATAATCCGATGATCATTGAATTAGGTGAATGGGTTATCGATACGGCATTAACACAAATTAGCCAATGGCAAGCAAAGGGGTTAAATAGTTCTTCCTATATAAGCGTTAATATTGCGGCGATACAACTACAACAAAGCGATTTCAGTATTAAGTTAGCAAGGTTATTGGACAAACACCCTGATGTCGAACCTCGCTTTTTAGAATTAGAAGTACTGGAAACAAGTGCCTTAGACGATGTCTATCATGCTTCTAAAATTATGAATGAGTGTATGCAACTGGGTGTTAATTTTGCCTTAGATGATTTTGGCACAGGTTATTCTTCTCTTACTTATCTTAGACGTCTTCCTGCTAATTTAATCAAGATTGATCAGAGTTTTGTTCGCGACATGTTAATTGATGCGGATGATTTTGCTATCGTTGAAGGTGTCATCGCGTTAGCCAAGTTATTTAAACGGGACGTGATTGCAGAAGGTGTTGAAACCATTGAACATGGTACGGCTTTATTAAAACTTGGTTGTGATTTAGCTCAGGGTTATGGCGTTGCGAAACCAATGCCTGCCTGTGATATTCCAACTTGGATAAATGACTGGCAATCAAGCGAAGAGTGGTTAGCGGTGCCAATAGAATCCTAATCTATTTAAGGCCGACATCATAAATATAAATTTCATTTTGATGGCGGCCTAATAAACGGATAATTTTATTTAATATTAATTTAGCGCTTCTATTAAAGCTTTAATGTTATTAAGTGGCTGTATAGATTGTCCTGCCTTAACATATTGCTCCATGGATTTATGATAAGCAACTTTAGGAATAAAAATTTGTTTTTTACCGTGACTCAATGCTTCACGCACACGGGGGACAATTTGAGGTACTTGGCGTAATTCACCTGTTAATGCAACTTCGCCAATAAATACGGCATCCATCGGTAAGGGCTTAGAATTAATGGAGCTGAGTAGGGCTGCCATTACTGCCATATCTGTTGATGTTTCAGAATCTGCCATTTTTAACCCACCGACTAAACTGATATTGATATCATAATAGGTTTGAATCCCTCCGTGTTTTTTAAGTACCGCCGTTATCAAAGATAAGCGGCTATAGGAAACACCAATACAATTTCGGATTGATTTTTCCCCTTCGACTTCTGTAGCGAGAGCTTGTATTTCAATGAGAAGATTTCGAGAACCGTCTTTTATCACCGTAATAGCGGAACCTTCGAAATGTTCTTCACTATTAGATAAAAATAAACGACTCGGATTATCAACTGAGCGCATACCAAATTCAGTCATTTGAAAGATACCAACTTGTTCGGTATCACCAAAACGGTTTTTGTCTGCCCGTAAAATACGCACCGAAGCATCATTCACTTCAATATGAATGGCGGTATCGATAATATGTTTGAGTGTTTGAGGTCCTGCCATTTGCGAGTTTTTATTAACTTGGCCTACTAAAATCAAGGTAATGCCATGCTGTTTGCATAATCGGTTTAATATTTTGGCACAGGTTTTTACTTGTGTCACACCACCAGCAGAACCATCGACGGAATTTGATTCAAAAGCTTGAATAGAATCAGCAATTAAAAATCTGATATTATTTTCGATGCATTGATTAACAATCTCTTCAATACTATCCGTGTCCGATAACATAAAATTATCTTCATTAAAATTGAGTTTTAAACGTTCAATACCACGCTTTGTCCACTGACTTAAACTTTCTTCTGCAGTGACATAAAGAGTATTCATGGTTTGTGACATCACTTGTGCTACTTTAGTTAGCATAGTTGTTTTACCAGAGCCCGGATCTCCACTAATCAATACCACTGAACCAAGCGTGATACCACCACCTAAAACGCGATCTAATTCAGAAAGGCCGGTTGATACGCGTGTTGCATTTTCTATTTTGACTTCATTAATGCGTTGAACACCGATACTTGGACCGGCATAACCGCCATTACTATTCCGGTTTATTGCTGCATTAACAGATTTAGTGGTGCTGGTGGGCTCTCGAAATTCAGTAATAGTATTCCATGCTTTACACTCACTGCATTGGCCTTGCCATTTTTTGAAATCTGCGCCACATTCACTACATACATAGGCGATTTTAGTTTTTGCTTTAGCCATGAAATTACTCTTTTAGTCAGTTATTTGTGAGTTATATTGTTTAATTGCAACTTGGCAGTCATTGAAGCAATAACCCCTTGAGATTAAGAAGCGTTTTGCTTTATCTTGTAATTTTTGTCCTTCAATCTTCTCGTGAAATTTATTTTCTAACAACTTTAATGCGTCAGCAACGGCATCGTATTCTTCAAGGGGAAAATGTTCATTATGTATTTCAATTGCTAGGAAGATATCTTCAAAGGTATGCCCTCTACCTTGCAAATATGCCATTGCTTTTTGTTTCAAATGTGCATTTTCGATTCGTTCACGATAACGTTTTTGTAATTGTTCGGTCGCGCTGTTGATATAATTAAATTCATTTTTATCGAAGGCTAATTGACAGAGTGTATTGCTAATACCTTTAAGTTTCAGGTCTCGTTGAATACGATTAATACCGTGACCTTTATTTTGTGCATTACGAATAAATGATTCGCAGTAGCGTTCATCATCAAGATAGCGATATTCATAACACTCCTCAATAACCGCATCAATCCATTGTTGATTATCCGTCTTGCGTGCAAGTTTAATGCGCAACTCATTTTCACTGTGGTCACGTCGACCTAAGTGCCAAAAAGCAGATCGCTTTACTCCATCAATGTCAGTGGCTGGCTTTATTGGTTTGTTAAACACGGGATCGCTACTTTAAGTGAAAAAATAATAATAACGCAAAACCGCGTGCTTGTTTGTTCTAAAATCGTTATGTTACAAATTATTTTCATTAATAGAATAAAATACTTATGACAAAACTTCCTTTTAACGTGTGGTTATTAATGTGTGTAGGGGCGCTTACCATGTCAGCTGCCTCTATCGTTGTTTTCACCGGAGGAATCGTTGGTAGCCAATTATCACCTTCCGAAACCTTAGCAACCTTGCCGTTAGCTTTAATGATAGTAGGAACTGCCGTTGCTGTTGTGCCTGTGACTCTCTCTATGAAACGATTTGGACGTAAACGTGTTTTCATAACAGGATGTTACGCAAGTATAATTGGATCATTAATTGCATGTTATGCAATCATATTGAGTCACTTTGCACTTTTTTGTTCAGGGACTTTTTTAATAGGAATGGGACTTGCTGTTGTGCAACAATATCGATTTGCTGCCATGGAAAGTGTTTCAAAAGAACAGATGGCGAATGCCACTGCAAAAGTGTTATTGGGCGGTTTAGCGGCTGCTATTATTGGGCCTGAATTAGCTTTAATCAGTAAAGATTTATTTATACAGCCTTTTGCAGGCGCGTATTTGTCTTTAGCGGCACTCTATGTATTGGCTGCTATTGTGCTACTTTTTTATCGACCAAATCATATAAAAAGTGAAGTGCAAGCATCCTCTGGGCGTCCGTTTTCTGACATTATTAAACAACCTGTATTCTGGGTTGCTTTGCTGGCTGCAACTATTGGATATGCATTGATGAGTTTTATTATGACGGCAACGCCTATGAGTATGCACATCCATGATGGGCATAGTTTGAGTGATACTAAATGGGTGATCCAGAGTCATATTATCGCCATGTTTTTGCCTTCTTTATTCAGTGGTTTTTTAATCAGCCGTTATGGTATCGCCAAAATAATGTTTGCCGGAATATTGGCGTTTGTTTTATGTATTGCCATTGCACTGGTGGATCGAAGTTTGTTGAATTATTGGCTTGCACTTATTTTATTAGGCATTGGCTGGAATTTTCTCTTTGTTAGTGGCACAGCATTATTGCCACAGTCTTATAAAGATAATGAACGCTTTAAAATACAGGCTTTTAATGAATTTTGTGTTTTTAGTGTACAAGCGATTGCATCATTATCATCAGGATGGATCTTGTATCAATTTGGGTGGAAGGTTTTGTTAATGATTAGTTTGCCACTGTTAATGGTTGTTGTGGTCTCAATTATTTATTGGCAAGCTTCGGCTAAAGCGTTAAGTGCGCTTAATTAGCAGAAAATTATCTTTAAAGATCAATCACTCTGATAGCATTATATTGCTATTTACCTTGCTGACTTCGCGTCTTTAAGTATCATGTACGGAAATTTTGTAATGGTTATACGAAACAGGGATTTTATGGAAGTGTTAAATCAACATGGAGAGTTGATTGAGGTCGATACCGGCTTTAGATTTGCTGATCTCTTTTTTTCACTTTTAGATTTTATTAAAATACCTGAAATTGAAGATGCTCAACGTACAACCCGCGAATTACAACTTGAATTGTTTTATCGTGACATTATGAATTATGCTTTTGTAGACTCTCATAACCAACACCTTTGTGATGGCCGTTTAGACTTGGCTGCGAAAAATCTCAACGAAATTAATAATCTATCACTTGATTATTTAACCGGTCTGAAGAAAAAAGAATATTTAAATCGAAAATTGTTAAGTTTTGAAAGTGAAAGTTATCTTGGTAATCTCAATGACTTTTCATTAATCATGTGTGACTTAGATAAATTCAAATTGGTCAATGATGACTTCGGACATTCAGTTGGAGACGATACCTTAGCATTATTTGGAAAGTTGCTTATTGAAACCTTAAGACCATCAGATGTTGCCTATCGTTACGGGGGCGAAGAGTTTTTAATCCTTTTACCCAATACTGGCTTATTAGAAGCTAAATTAGTCGCCGAACGTTTACGTTTAGTGATTGAAGATAGGTTACATATTGGAAATTATGGTCTAAATCATGTCACTGCATTTGATCTTTCTAAAGAACAAATTTCTCAAGACGAGGATGATATTAATGATGCATTCTTTCTGGCGAGAGATGTGACTTGTAGTTTTGGTGTGGCAAGTTACTTAGAGAGTGATCAATCGAACGATTTATTATTTAGTCATGCTGATGAAAATTTATATATTGCCAAAGCGAATGGCAGGAATCAAGTTTCCGCATAATCCTGTGTAGTATATCAATCCATATAATCAAATAAAAAATAAAGGCCCTGATGAGTACTAAGCGCTATTCATCAGGGCCTTTTCACTTTAAAAATTATTTTTTAAGTGATTTTTTAAGTTTTTTAATCTTTTGCTCTTGTTTAGCGATTTTTGCTAGACGAACTTTAATTTCTTTTTTTACTACTTTTACTTTGTTTGACATCTTTGTTACTCCAAAATTATTTAATGTATAAAACTGATTTAATCATTACTTTCAGGAAGATGAATTTTCAGCCATAAATGCACGAATAAAGCGCCTAATTTCACGCGCTGCGCTAGTATCAAGCTCATCACACAGAGCAACAAACTCTGTTCGATCTTCTTCGTTAATACGAATAATCAATTGACTATTCTTTTTCTTCGCTTTTTTTTTCTCGGTTTTAGGATTACTCACAGACTTTCTCCATTAGGCTATCTTGAGATTATAAGCCCATATCCTTAGCGAATCCAAAAATCCACGTTTAAGCGATATAAAGCATATCATATAGATATACTTTGTATATACATTTTTGAATGTGAAATATGATGTTTTAAGTATTTATTGAAAATTTATCGTGTTATTACACCTGGCAAAGTAGGTTTCAAAGGTCAACCGGCTTGTAATTAGTACCTGTAGGGCATTTCATCATCCTTAAATAATAAACATGACAATAATATGAATTGAAATATTTCTGTCATGTTTACTCTTTATAATTTTTATCATTAATTTAGGAAGATTAACCACTCATTTTAGGCTGCATTTGCCAGTTTCAACGCTCGGAAGGTAATATGATTGTAGAAAAACCCTACATAGACAAAGAATTAAGTTGGCTTTCATTTAACGAACGAGTCCTACAAGAAGTGGCCGATAAAAACGTACCTCTGATTGAACGGGTACGATTTTTAGGTATTTATTCTAATAATTTAGATGAGTTTTATAAGGTTCGTTTTGCTGATGTTAAACGCAGAATACTCATTGCTCATGAAAGTGGGGCTAAAAATGATGGGAAAGATCTACTCGCAAAAATGCAAGCGAAGGTGGCATTATTAGAAAAACAATTTCACGCGCTCTACAATGAATTGTTATTAGAAATGGCAAGACGTCATATTTTTCTGGTTAATGAAATTCAGCTTAATGATATGCAACAAATCTGGGTAAAAAAATATTTTCGGAAAGAAGTTTTACCCCATATTACCCCGTTATTAATGACAAATGACATCGATGTTTTACAATTTTTAAAAGATGAATGTGCTTATTTATCTGTTGAAATTAAAGATATAAATGAAAATACACAATATGCGTTAATTGAAATACCGACTGATCACTTACCAAGATTTGTGATGGTGCCAGAACAAAAAGGTAAACGACGTAAAACGATTATTTTACTCGATAATATTATTCGTTATTGTTTAGATGATCTCTTCCAAGGTTTCTTTGAATATGAAACGTTAACCTGTTATGCAATGAAGATGACGCGTGATGCCGAATATGACTTGGGTATTGAACTTGATCATAGCTTGATAGAGCGTATGTCCGAAGGCGTGGCACAAAGGTTAACGGCGATGCCTGTCCGATTTGTTTATGAACATGGTATGCCAAAAGAGATGTTAATATTTTTATGTGGAAAGCTGAAGATTTCACATTATGACAGCTTAATTGAAGGTGGTCGTTATCATAACTTTAAGGATTTTATCGGCTTTCCAAATGTTGGACGCCATTATTTAGAAAATAAACCATTACCTCCTTTGTCCTGTGCTGACTTTGAACCCTACCATACGTGTTTCGATGCTATTAAAGCCAATGATATATTACTTCATTATCCCTATCATATGTTTGATCATGTTGCTGAGTTTGTTCGTCAGGCTTCTTTTGACCCTAAGGTACGTAGTATTCGTATCAACATTTATCGCGTTGACAAAAACTCTAAATTGATGAATTCGCTCATCGATGCGGTACACAGTGGTAAAGAAGTCAAAGTCGTTGTTGAATTACAGGCTCGTTTTGACGAAGAAGCCAATATGGAATGGTCAAAAGTTTTGACCGATGCGGGTGTGCATGTGCAATTTGGCGCGTTAGGTTTAAAAGTACATTGTAAACTATTGTTAATATCTCGCCGTGAAGATAATAAACTTGTTCGCTATGCGCACATAGGTACTGGTAATTTTCATGAAAAAACGGCGCGCATCTATACTGATTTTTCCTTGTTTACTGTTGATCCCGAAATTACTAATGAAGTACGTAATGTATTTGGTTATATAGAAAATCCATATCAACCGGTTAAGTTTAAGCACTTGATTGTGTCACCACGTAATTCACGAGATCGCCTTTATTCGTTAATCGACACAGAAATAAACAATGCAAAAGCAGGCATATGTTCAGGTATAACCTTAAAAATCAATAATTTGGTTGATAAGGGGATAATATACAAACTTTATGAAGCGAGTATGGCAGGGGTAAAAATTAGAATGATTATACGTGGCATGTGTTCTTTAGTGCCTGGCATAGAAAGGGTAAGTGAAAATATTGAAATTATCAGTATTATCGATCGTTTCTTAGAGCATCCGCGTGTACTTATTTGTGAAAATGCAGGTGATCCTGCGGTTTACCTTTCATCAGCGGATTGGATGACTCGAAATATTGATAAACGCATTGAAGTTGCTGTTCCTGTTAAAGATGCGAGGCTAAAGCAACGTATTATCGACATTGTTGCTATTCATTTTACCGATACATTAAAAGCACGGAAAATAGATAAAACAATGAGTAATCATTATGTTGCTCGTGGTAATCGTAAAAAAATCAGCTCACAACTAGCAATATATCAACATATTAAACAGGTTGAGAAACAAACGAGACAAGAGTATCAAAAGAGTAAAAAAAAAATGCTAGCGTAAAAGAAATGTCTCTAGTTTTTAAATAATTTCAAGTTGTGTTGCTAAATTTACATATTAATAAACAATAAAATGGCTAAATAATGAATGAAAAAGCAGATCTTCAAAAACGACAAATAGCGGCTATTGACCTTGGTTCAAATAGTTTCCATATGGTAGTTGCAAATATAGTAGATGAAGATTTACAAATCGTCAGTCGTCATAAACAAAGAGTGCGGTTGGGGGCGGGGTTAAACAAACAACGTATTTTAGAAGAAGACGCGATTGTAAGAGGTTTGGAATGTTTAGCGATGTTTGCTGAGCGTATTCAGGGCTTTGAGGTTGATAACGTACGTATTGCTGCCACCCATACTTTACGTTACGCAAAAAATGCTTATGAATTCATGAGTCGTGCCCGAGAAATATTACCTTTCCCAATCGAAATCATCTCCGGTGAGGAAGAAGCAAGGTTAATTTATCTGGGAGTGGCGCACACACAGCCCGAATCTAATAATCGTTTAGTGATCGATATTGGTGGTGGTAGTACAGAAATTATTATTGGTCATGAGTTTGAAGCTGAGTTACTCAATAGCACTTTGATGGGCTGTGTCAGTTTTACTAATCGATTCTTTAGCAATGGAAAATTATCAACTAATAATTTTAATAATGCACAAATCGCTAGTCAGCAGGAATTTAAGTCTTTGGTCAAATCCTATAAAAGATTGGGCTGGGAAATGGCGTTGGGGGCTTCTGGCACCATTAAAGCCATTCGAGAAGTATTGATTGGTTTGAATTTTGAAGATGGCATTATTACCAGTAAACGTCTTGCTAAATTAATTGAAACCTTATGCGAATATGATTCAATTAATGATATTAAACTGGTCGGTTTAAGTGATGATCGTAAACCTGTCTTTGCTGCTGGCGTTGCAATATTAAATGCGATTATTACAGGTTTTGCTATTAAAGAATTGCATTTTTCCGATGGGGCGTTGCGTGAGGGCTTAGTTTATGAAATGGAAGACCGTTTCCTACGTTCTGACATTAGAATGCGTACCACAGAAAATTTAGCACGTAAACACAGTGTGGATCTTCTTCATGCTGACAAAATTAAACAGCAAGCGACGATTTTTCTTAAGCAACTTAACTCAGCATTAAACATAAAAAAAAGTGATGAACTTTTTGCATTACTTGGATGGGGCGCCTTACTTCATGAAGTCGGCTTAAGTATTTGTTATCAAGGATTTCATCGGCATTCTGCTTACATTCTCCGATATACCAATATGCCAGGTTTTAATCAGGAACAACAAATGGTGTTAGCGGCTTTAGTCAGGTTTCATCGAAAAGCAATAAAGATAGAAGAGCTTGCTGAGTTTAGCTTATTCAAGAAAAATAATGTGATTCAGTTAATTCGAATTTTACGCCTTTCTGTTTTGCTTAATGGCCAAAGAAGTGATGATGACTTACCCGAGTTTAATCTCAGTATTGATAGTAACAACGAGCACCATTGGTTATTAAGTTGCAATCAGAGTGATTGGCTAGAAAGTAATAAACTGTTGCATGCCGACTTAGTCGTAGAAGAAAAACTATGGCGTAAAGCTGATTGGCTATTAAGCTTTGAATAATAAAACACCTTAATTTCCGATCTGTTTATGTTAAACGACTCTAATTCATTTAGAGTCGTTTAATTAATATGTTGGCTTACGTTTAAAAATATTACATCAGTACTAAATATTTTTTTTGAACAGTAATAAGTCGTTGTCCTAACAAAATTGCAGCCACGGTTAAACCAACAGTAATACCAATCCAAAAGCCTTTCGCACCAAGTGGTGAAGTCAGTATATCGGTAAAGGCGAGAATATAACCTAATGGTAAGCCAACTACCCAATAAGCAATAAAAGTACGTATAAAGATTGCTGTCATTTCTTTATAACCCCTTAAGGCGCCTGCAGCCACCACTTGAATCGCATCCACACATTGATAAAGGGCCGCAAAGGAAAGTAGTATAAGAGCAAGTTTAATGACTTCAGTGTTATTGGTGTAAAGGTAGGCAATCTGTTCTTTAAAAGTAATGGTTAATATCGCAGTGATAACTGATAATCCAAGGCCTGTTGCTAAGCCTGAATAGGTTGCCACCTTAGCGCCTCGATTGTCTTTTTTACCCAGATTGAAACCAACACGAATACTGACAGCATTCGAAATACTCATCGGTAACATAAAGATCATACTAGAAAAATTGAGTGCGATTTGATGAGACGCTACCACTGATGCGCCAAGAGGAGCTACTAATATAGCGATAGCTGCAAAAATAGTTACTTCAAAAAATATTGCGATAGCAACCGGTAAACCTAATACAAATATGTTTATAATATGTTTGAAATCAGGTCGACTAAAGCGCGCAAATAAAGGAAAAGGTTGCAAGCTTTTAGTAAAAGCAACATAAATAGCTAACGCGATGAACATGATCCAATAAACAAGCGTTGTCGCGATACCACAGCCGACGCCTCCCATGGCTGGCATACCGAATTTTCCATAGACAAATATCCAATTCAAAGGAATGTTAATTAATAAACCGATAAAGCTGATCACCATGGCCGGTTTAGTAAAGGATAAACCTTCAATATAATTACGTAATGCTTGAAATAATAAGAAAGCAGGGACTGCGGGTAATACCGCATATAAATACTCTGTGGTGATTTGTATTAATGGCCCTTCATTAACCATATAACCCACAATGGCACTGGCGTTATAAAGGATCACAATAATAGGAATAGAGAGCAATAATGAAAGATAAAGCCCTTGTTGTCCCGTTTTAGGTATTGCTTGTAATTCATTTGCGCCATGAGCTTGAGCGGTGAGTGGGATCAAGGCCATTAATACGCCGACACCAAAAAGAATACAAGGTAACCAGATACTGGTCGCAATTGATACGGCCGCCATGTCATTGGCACTGACACCGCCTGCCATAATGGTATCAACGAAACCCATTGCCGTCTGTGCAAATTGAGCAATAAAAATGGGAATACTAAGTTTAAGAATTTTAACGGTTTCTTGTGAGTAAGACACACACTCTCCCAATGAAAAATAAAGGCATGAGTTTAAGCTGATAAGAATTGAGTAGCAATGTGATTTAAGCTTATTATGCAAATTTATTGTAATGATCGAACACATGTTTTGATAAAAAAGTTGAGCATCAAAAAAACGGCAGAGTACACTTAAGCAAATGGTTGCCAATGGGAAAATTTATAATGGGCTTACAAACACTTAAACATTTTTTTAATCCTAAATCGATAGCTGTAATAGGCGCGTCAGTTCACACTCATCGCGCGGGATATTTAGTGATGAACAATTTGTTAGCGGATGGATTCAATGGGCCCATTATGCCTGTCTCTCCCAAATATGCTTCAGTACATGGAGTATTAGCCTATAAGAGCATTGCAGAATTACCCTTGGTACCCGAGTTAGCTGTGATTTGTACTAATGAATTTCGCTTAGCTGAAATTTTACAGGCGCTTGCTGATAAAGGCTGTTATTCGGCTATTTTAGTGACAACGGAAAGCGACCATAATGTTGCAGCCGATGTTTATGCACTTGCCAAAAAATTAAATATTCGTCTTTTAGGCATGAGCAGTTTAGGTATTATCAATCCACATACCCAACTCAATGCTAGCCTCGCCCATTGCAGTGCATTAAAAGGTAATATTGCTTTTGTTTCTCAATCTGCAGCGGTCTGTACTACCGTGCTCGATTGGGCTAATAGTAAACATATTGGATTCTCTGCTTTTGTCTCTTTAGGAGATGCCCAAGATATCTCCTTTACTGAATTATTAGATTACTTAGCACGCGATAATAAAACGCAATCTATTTTGTTATATGTTGATAGCATTAAAGATGCCCGTAAGTTTCTAACGGCTGCACGAGCCATTTCTCAGCATAAGTCTGTCTTAGTCATTAAATCCGGTAGCTCCGTTCTCGGGGCGAAAGCGGCTGCTTTGCATAGTAAAGGTAAATTTGGTCATGATAGTGTTTATGATGCCGCCATAAAACGTGCCGGAATGTTACGCGTGCATGATTTACATGAGCTCTTTGCTGCTGTTGAAACCTTGGTTTACTCCAATCATTTACATGGTGAGCGTTTAGCGATTATCACCAATGGTGGTGGATTAGGCATTCTTGCTGTTGATAACTTAGTCAATGAAGGGGGCCGATTGGCGGAGCTCGATGCGCCATTATTAGAAAAATTAAATGCTTGTTTACCTAAAAACTGGTCGCATAACAATCCTGTGGATATGATTGGAGATGCCGACCCCAAGCGTTATGCCTCTGTGCTTAGTCATTTAATGGATAGTAAGCAGGTGGATGCGATTTTGATTATGCATTCACCTTCTGCTTTATCTGACAGTAAAAATACGGCACAAGCGATTATCGATGTTATTAAAAACCATCCCAAGCGACAACAGGTCAATATTCTTACTAATTGGACGGGGGAAGATGCAGCAAAACCTGCTCGACTGTTATTTGCACAAGCAAAAATTCCCACTTTTAGAACCCCTAATGGTGCAATCACCGCCTTTATGCATTTGGTACAATATCGCCGTAATAAAAAATTGTTATCAGAAATGCCAACGGCATTACCCGAAAATTTAGTTTATGACAGTCAATTTGCCACAGAGTACATTAACGGTATTGTTCACCCAGAAACCTTAAGTACGAAATTAAATACTTTTTTAGCGACACCTTTGTTAGCTGCCTATCATCTTAATACCATTGAAACGGAAATTGCCAGCAATGAAGAGCAAGCATTGGAACTCGGTAAAAAAATTGGTTTTCCATTAGCGGTCAAAATAAATTCGCCAGATATAGAATATAAATCGCAAGTCCATGGGGTACTGTTAAATATTAATAACCAACAAGAATTGTTTTTAGGGTTAAGTGCCATTAACAAACGGGTTAAAAATTTATTACCCTCGGCGCGGTTAACTGGGTTTACTTTACAAAAAATGGTCGCAAGTGGCATTGGTTTAGAATTACGCGTGATGATAAAACAAGATCCTACTTTTGGGCCTATTATCGCAGTGTCTCAAGAAAGTGATGCTAGGGATTTACACACCACACTTGAGAATGCGGTGGTTGCATTGCCTCCTCTTAATATGGCCTTAGCAAGATATCTCATGATTCAGGGGATAAAAGACAAAAAAATTAAAATAAAACGTGCAGCCAAAGATTTTGATATGGATGCGGTGTGTTTATTATTAACGCGTATTTCACAGATGTTATTAGATCATCCTGAAATTAAAGATTTAGATCTTAACCCTGTGTTGGTTGTCGGTGATCAGGTAACCATCTTAGACAGTCAAATTCATCTTGCTTTAGCGACGGAAGGCTATTTTGGACAACTCGCCATTAGCCCTTATCCAAAACAATTAGAAGAACAAGCAATCTTAAAAAATGGCGAAAAAGTATTGATTCGTCCCATTATGGCTGAAGATGAAGCGCGCCATCAAATATTCGACGCTGCATTAACAGAGGAAGATCGCTATAAACGTTATTTCTCACAACGCGGAAAAATGAGTCACGAAGAGATGGCGATTCTCACCCAGATTGATTATGAACGTGAAATGGCATTTATTGCAGTACGCTTTGATGAAAATAATGAACAAGAAACCTTAGCCGTTATCCGAGCCTCTATCGATCCTGACAATATTGACGCTGAATTTGGTATGGCGGTGCGTTCTGATTTACAAGGATTAGGGCTTGGGAAAATATTATTAGATAAATTGATCCGTTATCAAAAAATAAAAGGCACGACCTATTTAACGGCGATGACAATGTTGTCCAATTCTGGCATGTCAATTTTAGCTAAAAAACTTGGGTTCTCAATCTCTCGTGATATTGAAGAAGGGGTCATTCATATGTCCTTAACATTATAAAAAACAGTCTTTTTATAATGAGTGGTTTAATCCCATAAACTTACTCCCATAAAAAATGACGAAAATTAATCACTTTGCCATTTTCATTAATGTTAATACCTTCATCCTTAAGTCGTGATTTTTGTCTTAAAAAGGCGTCACCTGTTAAGGATATTTTACCTTGGCTATTAACCACCCTAAACCAAGGTAAATCAGAATTTTTTGGTAGTTTGGAAAGTGTTTTACCAACATGTCGCGCATAATTTGGATAACCACATCGTTTAGCAAGTTGTCCATAAGTGCTGAGTTTTCCTGCAGGTAATACCGCCAAGGTATGATAAAGTGCGCTCTCAAATTCAGTCATTATTTTCCTGTTAATTATTTCTATTTTTAAACAACCAATAAAACATTTTGATGAAAAATAATTTTCACTGTTTAGAGCCTGTAGTATTTTGCATCTTCAATGTTAACGCGTATATTAACCGTAATATATCTATTATTCTAATAAGAGAACCATATCATGGACCAAGTTTCCCCAATTGAAGAAAACGATCAACATAACCCACAAGTAAAACACCTTGCCGATTACACACCTTCTGATTTTTTAGTCGAAAGTTTAGATCTTGAATTTGATCTTTATGATGAAAAAACAGTGGTTAAAGCAAAATCAAAAATCAAACGCATTGCGGGTGATAATAGCCCTCTGTATTTATTTGGAGAGCAACTTCAATTACAACAAATTTGTATTAACCAAAGCCCTTTTACAAATTATAAGCTGGTGGAAGGGGGCATTGAGTTATTTGATTTATCGGGTGAGTTTACTCTCGATATTGAAACTGAAATTAATCCCTTAGCTAACAAAGCCTTTGAAGGATTATATAAATCAGGTGAAGCTTTTTGTACACAGTGTGAAGCTGAAGGTTTTCGTCGTATTACCTATTATTTAGATCGTCCTGACATTCTTGCTAAATTCAGCACTAAAATAACGGCTGATAAAGCCCTTTATCCATCACTGTTATCAAACGGTAATCGTGTTGACCAAGGTGATTTGGAAAACGGGCGCCACTTTGTTAAATGGGTTGATCCTTTTCCAAAACCGGCTTATTTATTTGCATTAGTTGCCGGGCAGTTTGATTGCTTAACAGACAGTTTTGTTACTAAAAGTGGTCGACCAGTTGCGTTAGAATTATTTGTTGATAAAGGCAATTTAGACAAAACTGAACATGCTATGTTATCGCTTAAAAACTCAATGAAATGGGATGAGCAACGTTTTAATCTGGAATATGATCTTGATATTTACATGATTGTTGCTGTGGATTTCTTCAATATGGGCGCCATGGAAAACAAAGGATTAAATGTTTTTAATTCAAAATTCGTATTAGCAAATTCACAGAGTGCAACGGATCAAGACTACCTCGGCATTGAAGCGGTGATTGGTCACGAATACTTCCATAACTGGACTGGCAACCGAATTACGTGTCGTGATTGGTTCCAACTGAGTTTAAAAGAAGGCTTAACGGTTTTTCGAGATCAAGAATTTAGCTCTGATATGGGAAGTCGTACTGTTAATCGTATCGCTAATGTGAAAATCATGCGTAATCATCAGTTCGCTGAAGATGCGGGCCCAATGTCGCATCCAATTCGTCCTGCTTCTGTCATGGAAATGAATAATTTTTACACGGTAACGGTTTACAACAAAGGATCCGAAGTGATTCGTATGTTGCATACATTATTAGGTGAAGAAAACTTCCAAAAAGGCATGGCGCTTTATGTTGAACGTCATGATGGGCAAGCGGTAACTTGCGATGATTTTGTTGCTGCGATGAGTGATGCAAGTGGTATCGATTTAACGTTGTTCAAACGTTGGTATTCGCAGTCAGGTACACCACAAGTTAATATTACCGATCATTTTGATAGCAATACCAACAGTTATCAAATTACCTTCAAACAGAAAAACTTGCCAACAGCCGATCAAAGTAAAAAACAATCATTCCATATTCCTATTGATATTGAATTATTAGACTTGGATGGACATGCGATAGACTTAGGACATGGAAAAACCAGTAAAGTAATTAGTTTAACGCACAAAGAACAAACTTTTGTCTTTTCTAATTTAAAACAAAAACCTGTCCCTTGTGTATTTCGCGGTTTTTCTGCCCCTGTGAAATATCAGTATGCTTATACTGATGAGCAACTTTTGCTTTTGATGAGTTTTGCAAGCGACGAGTTTTCTCGTTGGGATGCAGGACAAATGTTATTTAACAAATATTTAGTTAAAAACGTGCAATTACATCAATTAGACAAAGCATTCTCATTACCTTCTGTATTTGTTGAAGCCTTTAAAACGGTTTTAATCAGTGACCAATTAGATCCTGCCTTAATTGCTGATATGTTTGAATTTATTAGTGAAAATGGCGCAATGGAGTTATTTGAAAAGGTTGATATCGAGGCAATTCATGAAGCACGACAATTTATCTTGTCAGAACTCGCCTCACAGCTACAAAGTGAGTTCAATGATATTTATATTAAGCATCATTTGAACGTTGAGTATAGCCCAAATACAGCGGATATTGCGCAACGTAAACTTGCCAATTGTGCTTTATTATACCTTGCTAAAAGTGATAAAACGTTAGCCAATCAATTAGTGATAGATCAAATCGCAACGGCTAATAACATGACGGATCATCTTGCTGCACTTGTTGCTGCTAATGATGGCCAACTTGATTGTCGTGAAAAGGTCATGACTGACTTTGACGATAAATGGTTCAATAATGGCTTGGTAATGGATAAATGGTTTACGTTACAGGCAACCTTATCTTCAGATTCAATATTATCTAATATCAATACACTGCTTAATCATCGTAGTTTTGATTATAGTAATCCTAACCGTTTACGTGCCTTGGTGGGGGCTTTTGTGAATGGCAACAGTTACTACTTCCATGCCATTGATGGCAGTGGTTATACATTTTTAACGGATCAGTTAATTAAATTAAATAGTCAAAACCCACAGGTGGCTGCAAAATTAATCACGCCGTTAATACAATTTAAGCGTCTTGATGCTAAAAGAGTCACACTGATCAAAGCACAGCTTAATCGTTTGCTTGAAATAGATAATCTCGCAATAGATTTATTTGAAAAAGTGACCAAAGCACTTGCTCAATAGAAGACTGTGACAGATGAAGCCTTTCTGAACATTCAGATAGGCTTTATTTTTATATATTGATCTATGGCATCACTTTTAATTGATTGAAGCGCAGAATTAGCGTTAAAGTTCAATTGATAAGAGTGATTATGAAAAAATATTTAAAATATATCCTACCTATTATTATTCCTCTTTTTATTATATTGATACCAGCTTCTAGTTTTGGAATAGAAGGGCTGACATTAGTAGAACAAAGAGTGATCGCGATATTTGTAATGGCAACATTATGTTGGGTATTAGAACCCATTCCCATTTATGCCACATCCGTTGCCATCATCGTTTTAGAATTACTGATGATCTCCGATAAAGGACTATGGTTTACTAAGTTCGATTCTCCACAGTTGGGTCATCTCATCGATCATAAAACCATTATGGCGACCTTTGCATCACCAATTATTATGTTATTTTTAGGTGGTTTTTTCCTGGCTATGGCGGCCACCAAATATCGTTTAGATGTGAATTTAGCGCGTGTATTGTTAAAACCTTTTGGTAAAAACCCCAAATACGTGATGCTCGGTCTAATGATGATTACGGCTATTTTCTCAATGTTTATGAGTAATACTGCCACTACCGCAATGATGCTATCTATTTTAACACCCGTGCTAGCGCTTTTTGCTCGTGATGATTTAGGCAAAGTGGCCTTTGCGCTTTCAGTGCCGGTTGCTGCTAATATTGGGGGGATTGGTACGCCCATTGGTACACCTCCTAATGCCGTAGCGCTTAAATATTTAATTGACGAAAACAATATCCGTTTTGGTGAATGGATGCTTTTTGGTGTGCCCTTTGTGGTCGTGATGTTATTAATTGCATGGGTATTATTAACTAAGTTATTTCCTGCTTCAATTAAAGAGATGAACCTCAATATTAAAGGTAAGTTTTTAAAAACACCGAAAGCAATAACCGTTTATATTACTTTTATTGTGACCATTTTATTATGGTTAATGGGAGGTATACATGGCATGAATGCCTATGTCGTTGCATTGATTCCTGTAGCTGTTTTTTCTATGTTAAAAATCATTACTAAGGAAGATTTAAAAAGGATTTCTTGGGATGTTTTATGGCTTGTTTCTGGTGGTATTGCACTGGGCGTGGCATTAGATAAATCTGGTTTAGCAAAAAATGCGGTTGACGCTATTCCTTTTGCTGCGTTACATCCGCTATTACTGATTGTGGGTGCGTCAGTGCTGTGTATCTTAATGGCAAACTTTATGTCTCATACCGCAACGGCTAATCTATTATTACCCTTAGTGGCTGCATTAGGTGCCTCTATGCAAGGGTTGTTACCCTATGGTGGCGATATTGTGTTGATATTAGCTGTGACCTTTGCAGCCTCTCTAGGCATGTCATTACCCATTAGTACGCCACCTAATGCACTTGCTTATGCCTCGGGCCATGTTGAAACCAAACAGATGGCAAAAGTGGGTGTAATATTAGGTGTTGTTGGTTTATTAGTTACCTTCGCAATGTTGTATTTGTTGCATCAAATTTCATTTTTTTAGGAGCGGTCAAAATGGAAAAAATAAACATTATCTGCGTTGACGATGAGCGCGAAGTATTAGACTCGGTAGTGCGTGATCTCGAGTATTTTAGTGAATTCTTTAATATTGAAGAGTGTGAATCCGCCATTGAATGTTTAGAGTTACTGGAAGAGTTCGATGCTAATCAAGAGTATGTTGCCCTTTTAATCTCTGACCATGTTATGCCTGAAAAGTCTGGTGTTGAGTTACTCACTGAGGTCGAATTGGATAAGCGTTTTCTTGGCACTAAAAAGTTGCTTTTGACAGGATTAGCGACACAAGCTGATACTATCAGGGCCATTAATGACGCGAAGTTAGATAATTTCTTAGAAAAAGTATGGGATCCTGAAGAATTGGTGCAAACGGTGAAAGAGCTTTTAACAGAATATATTGTTGAAAAGGGCATCGATTATCAAGCATATTTAGAAAAACTCGATGCCCCAACATTATATCGATTACTGGCATAACTAACCTCAATTCTGGATAAGCAAAACGATACAGCACCGCTATTTT